>WNGK01001391.1_pt1 | contig 26142 bp, 18 predicted proteins | sample 5400601 | NCBI WGS metagenome assembly WNGK01 (sample SAMN13153376, study PRJNA577476) | soil metagenome | isolation source: 60 cm soil or saprolite under Garry oak tree replicate 1 | place: USA:California | collected 2016-06-15
TACTGCCTGCTGCGCTCTCGTGGAATGGCTACGTGATTTACCATAGCGAGACCAGGATCGATGCTCAGGGGGCGCGCTATCACGTCAGCACGTATTATGATCCGGGTAGTGGAAGTATGCATGTAGAGACCGTTATGCCGGGAAGTATGGATGTTGTCGCCGTTGGCGATGGTCATAGTATGCTCGGGATGGATATGATGCATCATGTTGCGCAGTGGGAGGCCAACGCGTGGAGCACCGATGAGTCGATGTTTAACCTGGCCGCAATTCGCAGCGATATGAAGACGAGCCGTGCCGCTTTTATTGATAAGGATGTGTTTCGCGGCCAGGCTGTCTATCGTCTCCGTTGTAGCAATGGGCTGGTTTTGCTGCTGAATATGCGCTATGAGCCGGTGAATGTGCTGCGCGGCGCGGTCGGCCCTGGCACAGGCGAGCCGCTGTACGATTCGCTCGTCATGATGCCATCTTCGCATGTACCGTCTGAGACGTGGGATATGCGGGTACCCGATGGGTTTACTATGGGAAGCCTGCCCGAAAGGCCTTAGGGGCGTCCTCTCTCCGATTCATTCGTCTTTGCTAGCCTGGTCTTCACCAAAAGGTAAAATTATATCAGGAGAACATTACAGATGGCAGAACAACATATTCCCGTAATTGTTGGCGCAGCAAGGACGGCAACCGGTAAATTTCTTGGTGGACTGGCCAGTTTCACGGCTCCCCAGTTGGGGGCTATCGTGATAAAAGAGGCTGTGCGGCGTTCTGGCATTGCGCCGGATGCCATTGACGAAGTTATTATGGGCAATGTCGTGTCCGCGGGTATCGGACAGGCACCCGCCCGCCAGGCGGCCATACAGTCAGGACTCCCGGATGATATCCCGGCGTTTACCGTGAATAAAGTATGTGGCTCGGGTTTGAAGGCGGTGATGCTGGCAGCGCAGTCGATTCGCGCGGGCGATGAGCAGGCATTTGTGGCCGGCGGTATGGAGAGCATGAGCAATACCCCCTATTTGATGGCGAAAGCCCGTACGGGCTACCGCATGGGCAACGGGGAGATTATAGACGCTGTCGTGCATGATGGCCTCTGGTGCGCCTTTGAGGATATGCACATGGGCAACGAGGCAGAGATTATCGCCGGAAATTTTGGCGTCACGCGCCAGGAGCAGGACCAGTTCGCATTGCAGAGTCATTTGCGAGCGGCGGCAGCCACGGCTGCCGGTCGTTTCAAAGAAGAGATCGTCCCGGTTGAAGTGAAGCAGAAGAGCGGTGTGCTGGTGGTTGATAAGGATGAGCCTATTCGTAGCGATTCGACGCTCGAGGCGCTGGCAAAACTCAAACCCGCATTTTTGTCAGAGGGTGGAACGGTCACGGCTGGGAACGCTCCGGGCCTGAGCGATGGGGCATCGGCTACCGTGGTCGTCGACCAGGATTTTGCCAGGGCGAATGGTTTAACGTCGCTGGCGCGTATTACCGGCTATGCCTCGGCGGCGATCACGCCGCGCTATATCTTCGCGGCCCCCACGCGCGCGGTAAAGCGGCTTTTGCAGCGCACCGGCATCAAGATTGGGGATTTTGACCTGATTGAGGTGAACGAGGCGTTCGCAGCACAGGCGCTGGCGAATGGCAAAGAACTCGATTGGGATTGGTCGCGGGTGAATGTCAACGGTGGAGCGATTGCCCTGGGCCATCCCATCGGTTCAAGTGGCTCTCGCGTCCTGATTACATTGATCCATGCATTGCGACGGCGCGGCGGCGGGCGCGGTCTGGCAACACTATGCCTCGGAGGCGGCGGAGCAGTGGCAATGTCGGTTGAGGTGTATTAATGAACACATTCCTGCCACGAGTTGACAAATTGTACATTTTATTGTACAATTTTTGTGAAAGGAGGCTACCGACAATGCCAGAGAACATCTATTCCATTTCAGAAATCCGTGAGCAAATAACTCGCTTACCAGAACAGTTTGAGCAGGAGCCAGCAGAAGCAGTGACCGTCACGCGGCACGGTAAGCCTGTAATGGCTATTCTTCCATGGGAGTTGTACGAATCCATCATGGAAACCCTCGAGATTATGGGTGATGCTGAGTTAATGGCCGCATTCCGCCAGGGCGTCAAAGATATGGAAGAAGGCAGAATCCAGCCTCTAGATGACGTTTTGGAGGAGTTAGGTTGGGAATGAAACGTTGGATAGTTGACCTTACACAAAATGCAAAGATGCAGTTAGCGGCTATCAAAGATCGACGGGTACAGGATGGATTAAGATCCAGTTTAAAACGCCTTGAGTATGAGCCGGAATTGCAAGGGAAACCTTTGATTGACGAGCTTGCTAGCTATCGTAGTGTGCGAGCCGTTGGTCAAAGGTTTCGCATTATTTACAGAGTCGATGGTGAGCAGGTTAGAGTGTTGGTAGTGACAGTTGGGATACGCAGGGATGGAGATAAAAAAGACGTGTACCAGTTAGCGAAGAAACTCATACGCTTAGGGTTGCTTGATCTAGAATAGAACTGGCTTTCGATAACTAACATCTTTCAAGCTGAAGATCCTGAAATTCCTCCCATTTGAGTATGATACAATACTGAATAACCTTGTAATCTACATACAAATGAAACTCAATGGAGAGGAGTAATCGACCATGCTGGAGCAGAGATCGCCAGAAACGAATGTTGTTCAACAAGGGACACTTTTTGATAAAGCGACGTTGGAGCAGTTGAAGGATGAGCGGCGGCAGTGGGAAGAGACGACGGTGCGCGAGTCGCAGCAGCGTCTGCCGGAACTGGATAATCTGATGACCACTTCTGGTGTGCCCATCGAGCGCCTGTACACGCCGCAGGATAACGCATCGCTCGACTACAGCCGCGACATCGGACTGCCGGGCGCGTACCCCTATACCCGCGGTGTGCAACCGACGATGTTCCGCGCAAAGCCCTGGACGATGCGCATGTTCGCGGGCTTTGGCACCGCGGAGGACACCAACAAGCGTTTCAAGTACCTGCTCACACAGGGTCAAACGGGCCTCTCCACCGCTTTCGATATGCCGACACTCTACGGCTACGACACGGACCACGAGCTTGCCGCGGGCGAGTTTGGTAAATGCGGCGTGGCCATCTCCTCGCTGGCCGACATGGAGGTGCTGTTCGATGGTTTGCCGCTGGATAAGATTACAACCTCGATGACCATCAATAGCCCCGCGGCGGTGATCTGGGCCATGTATATCGTCAACGCGGAGAAGCGCGGCTTTCCGATGGCTTTGCTCGGCGGCACGCTGCAGAACGATATCCTCAAGGAGTACAGCGCCCAGAAGGAGTTCCTTTTCCCGCCTGAGCCGTCGATGCGCCTGGTGACGGATACTATCGAGTTCGGCACGCGCCATATGCCACGCTGGAATACAATTAGCATCAGCGGTTATCATATTCGCGAGGCAGGGGCAACGGCGGTGCAGGAACTGGCATTCACTATCGCCGATGGACTGGCCTACGTAGATGCCGCCTTGCAGCGTGGTTTGAAGATCGATGAATTCGCGCCGCGCCTCTCCTTCTTCTTCGATGTGCATAATGATTTCTTCGAGGAGATAGCCAAATTCCGCGCCGGGCGACGCTTATGGGCGAGATTGATGCGCGAACGCTACGGGGCGAAGGACCCGCGCTCGTGGTTGATGCGTTGTCACGCACAGACTGCCGGTGTGTCGCTGACGGCGCAGCAGCCGGATAACAATATCATGCGCACCACTATTCAGGCGCTGGCGGCTGTGCTTGGGGGGACAAACTCGCTGCACACCAACTCGCTCGACGAGGCCCTGGCTCTGCCGACCGAAAAGGCCGTGTTGATTGCCCTGCGTACACAACAGGTGATCGCTCACGAGAGCGGAGTGGTCAATACCGTTGATCCGCTGGGAGGCTCGTATTTTATCGAGGCGTTGACGGACGAGACCGAGCGGGCGGCGGCAGAATACCTGAACCGCATCGATGCCCTTGGCGGTGTATTGGCCTGTATCCTGAATGGGTTCTTCCAGCGCGAGATTGCGGAATCGGCCTATCGCTACCAGCAGGAGATCGACCAGCACAGACGGACGATTGTCGGTGTTAACGACTATGTCGTGGAAGAAGTTATCAAAGTGCCGACCTTGTACATTGACCGGGTTGGCGAGCGGGCCCACCTTGAGCGGCTGAATCGCGTGCGGCGCGAGCGTGACAATGCGGCGGTAACACGATCCCTGGAGCATTTGCGTCGCGTTGCCGAAGGAACAGAGAATACGATGCCATCGATTATCGAGGCGGTCAAAGCCTATGCGACGCTGGGCGAGATCATGGATGTATTCCGCGCTGTTTTCGGAGATTATATGGAGCCTGCAGTGTTTTAACATAGATTGAAGAATATTGTGAAAGAAGGCATATTTAAAAAGAAGATATGGGCCGAAGATGAACTGGCGCAGGCGCGCCAGTTATTGGATATTTGTAACACGTACGAGGGCCTTTATCTAAAATTAGATGTCGAGATGTTGCGCTCGCGTTTGGGCAAAGAGACGAATGATTTTCTCTATTATGAGGGCGGGAAGCTGGTTGGCTTGCTGGCAATGGATGAATTTGGCGATGAAGAACGAGAATTGACCGGCATGGTCCATCCCGACCACCGCCGCGAGGGTATTTTTAGCGCCTTGTTCGCGGCGGCAAAAGCAGAGGCTAAAGCGCGCGGAATTGAGCGCTTGATTCTGGTTTGCGAACGCTTTTCCCATGCGGGCCAGGGCTTTGTGGCGGCCACCGGCGCTGCATACGATTTTTCAGAACATAAGATGGTGTTAGAAGATTTCAAAGTAGGGACCCGATCGATCTCGTCCCCGACAGATCACATCACCCTGCGCAAGGCTGGGAGTGAAGATGTTGAGACCCTGGCGCTGATCTCCGCGGCCAGCTTTGGTCACTCCGTGGAGGGAACAAAGCGCCATATCCTGGAAAATATGCAGATGCCGCGGGTGCAGTATTACCTGGGAATGCTGGGGAATGCAGATCCTTTCCTTGCCGATGTAACGGGGGGCGAACGAAACGAGGAGGCTGTCGGGTGTCTGAACCTGTTTGAGGCTGAGATGGAGTATGGCATCTACGCGTTTGCTATTCTTCCGCGGTATCGAGGGCGCGGTTTCGGCAGGCAGATGCTGGAGCAGATTATTAAAAAAGTGCATGCCAGGAATGCAGACCCTTTCCTTGCCGATGTATCGAGGGGCGAACGAAGCCTGGGTATCGCGCTCGAGGTGGAGACTCAGAATGAGATTGCAATCGGGTTGTATCGTTCCTGTGGCTTTGTAGAGGTTACAACCTACGGTTATTATAACGTTGATCTAGAGATGTAGGAATTGTATAGATGCGATGGTTGGAATTGACGGTGCGGACCCATCCCGAGGCGGTGGAGTCGGTGAGCGAGCTTTTGAGCCGCTACACGCCAGGAGGTGTCGCCATTGAAGAATCGATAGAGCTTGTTGACGAGGGACAGGAGTATCGGGTGTTGACGGGCGAGCCTGTTCAGGTGCACGCGTACCTTCCTCTTGATGGAAAGGAGGAAGAGGCCCGTCAAAAGGTTGCAGAAGGTCTGTGGCATCTGGCGAGCCTGGGAGAACATTTTGTTGGCGATCTGCGGGCACGCGAGGTCAATGAGGAGGATTGGGCTAACGCCTGGAAAGATTATTTTCATGTCACGCACATTGGGAAACGCCTCGTTATCCGTCCCTCGTGGCGGGAGTATGAGCCGCGGCCTGAAGAGGTTGTGCTGGAACTCGATCCAGGCATGGCCTTTGGCACAGGCCTGCACCCTACGACGCGCCTGTGCCTTGAGCAGGTTGAACAGCGCGCGAAGGCTGGAATGCGCGTACTGGACGTTGGCACGGGTTCGGGCATACTGGCGTTAGCTGCCGCGAAATTGGGCGCGGCCAGGGTCATTTGCATCGATAACAGCAGCGTCGCAGTGGAGAGCGCCACGGCGAACGCGGCGGCCAATAAGCTGAGCGACAAGATTACGGTTGTGCTCGGGATACTTGACGAGGCCGGAGCGGCGCCCCTGGCTGGACAGTATGATATGGTGCTGGTAAATATCATCGCGCACGTCATCGGTGGCATGGCACAACAACTCGCCCGGACGCTCGTTCCCGGCGGATTGCTGATCGCCAGCGGCATTATTGAAGCGCGTCGTCCCGACGCGGAACCTGCCCTGCTGGCCGCGGGCCTGGAATTGATCGACCAGACGATGATCGACGATTGGATTGCGCTGATAATGCGCAAACCGGAGTGAACCGAAGGAATGCACCGCTTTTTTATCCCACGGGAATTATTGGCCCCTATGATTGCGCCCCAATACATTGCTCTGCCCGATAAACTGGCGCACCAGGTGAGGGATGTGCTCCATTTGGGAGTCGGCGAGCAATTGCTATTGCTCGATAACAGCGGCGATGAGTTTCTGGCAGCTATCGCGAAGAGCGCTCGTACTGGTGTCGCAGTGCAGGTGCTTGAACGGCGAAGAGGACAGCGTGAATCGCCAGTGCGCGTTGTGCTCTGCCAGGGCCTGCTGAAATCGGCCCGGTTTGAATGGATATTGGAGAAGGGAACCGAATTGGGCGTTTCCGTTTTTGTGCCCATTCACTGCCGTCGCTCGATGGCGGGCTTAGAGGAGGCAGGGCCAGCCAGAATAGAGCGCTGGCAGCGTATTATTCAGGAGGCAGCAGAGCAGTGTGGTCGCGCGCTGCTGCCCGAACTTTTATCTATTCGCCCGCTGAAGCAGGCTCTCGACGCTATACCGCGAGGGGCGCTGGCTTTTATGCCGTGGGAAGAAGAGCATGGCAACAGTCTGCATGAGGGCCTTGAAACATGGGCAAGTGGGTTGAAAGCTCAAGCCCATGTATTACAACCAGAGCCTGTTACGGTTATGTTGTTTATCGGCCCTGAGGGCGGGTTGATGGCTGAGGAGGTTGCGCTGGCGCAGCGGCACGGCGTGCAGCCCGTGACATTGGGGCCGCGCATATTACGGGCTGAGACGGCGGCGCTGGCGGCAGTGGCGAACGTGATGTACGCGCTCGGAGGGTGATTTCACATTTGGATGAGCTTTTTGGAATTGACCAGCGGGACGCTTCGTGCTATTATAGCCCAAATTAACCAATCCTCTTTTTTCAAGAACTAATGTAGGCTTTGCTATGGATGATGTTGTACCCAGCGCACTACAACGCCTGCGGGCCGCGGATATCATCCGCATGGCGGGACTGGCAGTAGCATCGATGGGACAGGAGTATTGCCGTATAGGCGCGGTGCACGGGACAATGCGTCGAGGAGCAAGACTTCTTGGCATTGTTGATACATCTCATGTAGGGAGTGTTTCAACCGCGACACAAAGAGTAGATGCAACAGAACAGGCGCCAGCAGAACAACATCGTTATAGCGCCGAGATCGAGATTCAAAGCTCCAGTACGTGGTTTGCCGCCTGTTCTTGTAGTCCCAATGCTTCAATAATTTGCCGGCATACTGCTGCCCTGCTCTACCAATGGCTTGCGCATCCACTGTCTTTTGCCAGCGTGTCCTCAACCAGCGCTTCCGGCAGAACAGCCACCTCGACACGTCAGGCGCTGGACCAATCGACGGTAGGACAGAAAAATCCACTGCAATCTGTAGGCCGATCCGGGCAAATAGCCCATATTGTGAAATTGCGCGGCCCAACGCCATCTGCAAATCTGCTGGAGATACTCTCCCAAAACGGGCTGAGTGAACTGCGGGGGATTGCTCGTGAATATGATATTGTGACGACGGGCCTGGCTAAGCAGCAATTGGCAGAAGCTATAGCAGGAGCGCTGCGCCAACCAGAAGCGGTGCGCAGGGTCGCTGGCGCGCTGGAGAAACCGCAGCGCCAATTGTTAGCAACGCTTACCCTTGTCGGAGGTTCGATGAACGACGAGGACCTGCGCAGCCTCTTTGAGCGTTTCTCCTTTGGGCAACCCGATAAATTACAAGGTATGCTGCTGTCTTTACAGGGCAAAGGGCTGCTTTTTCGCACAAGTCTCAATAGTTCTCCACAGCAGCGTATCGGACTGAGCGGTTTATTATTTGATATGGGTTGGTTCATACCGGCAGAAGTGCAGGCAGCACTGCGCGTGTCTGTGCCGGTTACGCCTTTCGATGTGCAACAGGGGATTGATGGAGGAGACGGAAATACCGGGCACATCAATTTACACCACATCGAGGCATATAGTCTGCTGGCCGACCTGTTGCTGGTGGGCCGCGCGCTGGATGGCTACCGGCTTGAGCATGATGATGAGAAAGATGAGCGGAGCGGCAGTATGCGCAGCTCAAACACGCTGGCTTCTTTGCGCGCTCCGGGCGCGCTTGCTCAAGATGGAACGGCGGTAATAGCCGCTCCTGGTGGCTTACCTTCGGCGTCACTTTTGGAGCGGTTACAATCAACTGTTCCTAGATCGACCCAGTTTCTGCGCTTTGCTGTGCGATTATTGAGACTCGCAGACATTCTGCATAGAGACGACACGGGGACACCCTTTCTGCGCCTGCTCCCTAACGCGGCCAAATTGTTGTTAGCTCCGACGAGCGCCGAAGTGGCTCGCGATCTCTTTGAGCTGTGGTTGACTCATCCCGGCTACGAGGAATTATTTGATCTCCAGGAAGAGGGGCTACGCTTGCGCTGTCGCACCACGCCATTGAACAACCTGCTTCTCCGTCCGGGAGAACTGGAGGCTGAGAATGGCGAGGCCCGGCAAATACTGGTAGCGCTGGTGGCACAGGCTCCTTTGAACCAATGGATCAGTTTTACTTCTTTTGCTCGCTTCATCTATCGACTAAACCCTTCGTTCTTGCAGAGGCGACAACGCTTATTTCCTTCGCCCCATTGGTGGCTGGAGCAAGAAGAGGGACGACCATTGCAGCCTTCACAGATGGGCGATTGGATGCGCGCCGAGGGCCATTATCTGGCGCGGCTGTTACGAGGGCCTTTACACTGGTGGGGAATGAGCGACCTGGCGCTGGCGGATGATGGCCGCCTGCTGGCTTTTCGGCTGACGCCAATGGCGGGCTTGTTATTGAATGGAGTAGAGGCTGGCGAGCAAGTGACTGACGATGATCGGCGGCAAAAAGCGCCGCTGCTGCAAGTGTTGGAAACGGGCGAAATGTTGATCGAGTGCCGCTCTGCCGCGTGGCCGTTGATTGAGCTGGTAGAAGAGTTCGCGGAAGTAGCTGGTGTGCGAGGCGACCGGCTTCGTTACAGGCTGGCCCCGAAATCCATCGCTGAAGCGTTTAGTCGTGGGCAGCAACCGGGCAATTTACTCACACTACTGCGGCAAATCACGGAAGACGAGGACGCCGGAGGGGTAGAGGAGGCAGGCAGCAGCCATCTATCGCGGTTGCTCACTCAGCTTGAGCGCTGGACGGCAAGCTATGGACGTGTTCGTTTCTATACGGGTGTCTCTTTGTTGGAGGTAGCGGATAGCCTGGTGATGCGCGAACTCTCGGCGACAACTACTGTGGAAGAGCACATAGTACAATCGATTACGCCGACGCTCATGATTCTCAAAAAACAGGATACAGAGCGTATTGTCGAAGATCTCAAGCGACGCGGGCAGGGTCCTTTGTTGCATGAAGAGGAGAATTATGGAGCAAAGTGATCTTGATCTGCTCAATACTGTGCCGCCTTATCACTTGCAGTCATTGGTAAAGTTGCGGCGTTTGTCGGCTGCGTCCAAAGGACAGGGTCCAGGCGCCTCCGCTGCCACAACCCCTGCCACGATCACTATCCCCGAAATTGCCCAGCATCTTTTTGAACCCGCAACCATCAGCGAGGCTACACACGGTCTGAATGAGGCAGAAGGGCTAATATTGCGCGAATTGGTAGCCTGCGGGGGAAGAGCGAATAGCCGTGATATCGCTCTGTACTTCACCAGCAACGGGGTATTCAATACTGTGAAGGGGGGGGAATCGCCACTTGCGATTACGGAACGCGGCGATACGCTTTATCCAGTACCCCATCCCCATGGACCTTTTGAACAGGCGCTCCGCCGCTTGCTCTTATTAGGTTTAGTTTTCTGGGGCAAGCAGACGAATTTCGCTGGCAGGGATTACACCAGCGGTGTTTACGATGGAGTAGTAATTGTGCCACAGGCGGTAAAGGATGTTGTGAATGTCGAGATACGTGTAGAGCGGAGCGCAAAGGCGGATCATCCTGTGCTCAATCCGGGTGAGATGGGGGAGGACGTTCGCGCTTTTCAGCGTTTGCTGTACCTGTACTGGTCATTTGCGGCGTCGTTGCGAGAGGGCCTTCAACTGGTAAATAGCGGGCTACTTTCGCGCACTGTGCTGCGCCAGGTGCTGGAACTGCAGGGGCATAAAGGAAGTATTGAGCAGATACGTACGGAGCAAGATGTGCCGCGCCTGATGTTTGTGCGGCTCCTTTTGATGAACCTGGGTTTACTGCAAGAGCGACAGGGGAGCATACTCGTAGCTCCCGCGGAAGCATTTTTTTCGTTGCCCTTGTTAGAGCGGGCGCGCCGCTGTTATCGCCTATGGCTGGAGAGTTCATTTTGGAATGAACTGCTCAATTTACCAGAGGTGATCGTGCGACCAGGGCCTGATCCCCTTGACCCAGCGCATGAAGAGGTCATACGTTCGCGACAGTCGCTTATGGAACGAGTGTTGGACGAGCAGCCGGGAACATGGCTGGCAATGTCCTCGTTTATCGCGCGCACAAAGTTATATGCGCCCTATCTGCTTTTTCCACGCCAGTATGGAGCGCGCGCGGACCGTTATTCAGTGGGAAGTAACCCGTATGGTTGGGATTTTCGTTTGCGGCGAGGCTGGTTGACGCACCGCGAGGGCTGGCACCTGGTGGAAGGCGGCTTCATACGCGCAGTGGTGTTGGGCCCTTTACAGTGGCTGGGGCTGGTAGAAGCAAAAAATGAGGGGATTGCCACTACCTTTTGCGTGACTCCAGGCGCATCGTTGGTCACTGACGATGACCAAGTGGTTGACGCGGGCGTTACCTGGGGGCGCCTGATTGTGCAACCAAATTTTGAGGTCGTGGCGCTATCTCCTGTCTCGGAAGCGTTATTAATCAAGCTCGATCGTTTTGCTGAGCGCATTGGACTGGAGCATATCGCGCAGTATCGCATCACGAAGGCAAGCGTCACTCGCGCAATTCAGATGGGGCTACGCGCGGAGACGATTCAGCAGGTGTTGGAAGAGGCTATTGGAGCGGGAGCAGAGATTCCGCAAAATGTGAGCTATTCGCTCGTGGAATGGGAGCGGCAGGCGCGGCGCATCGAAGTGTGGCAAGGGGCGACTCTGCTTGAAGTTGATGACGCGACGATGCTGGATGAGCTATTTGCAGAAGAGGAAACGCGAGCCCTATTAGGCCGCCGCCTCTCTCCCGTACTGGCGGAAGTTACTTCTCATCAATTGGCAGCACTCCAGGAAGTTTTCTGGCGGCGGGACTACCTACCCGCTCTGACCGCTACTCCTGTTCAGGATAGCCTGCTGGATAGCGGGCGTTTAGCGGCGCGCGAGCCGCAGTGGCGACTGCGCAATGATGGACTGTTGCAGCCGCTTTATGCTGTAACCGACCTCTTCCTGGCGGCAGAAATCGAGCGCATCAGTACGCGGGATGAGCTGACAGGCTGGCGCAAGATAACCCCTGCGCTGATTGTACAGGCCTGCAGCAGTGGCATCGCGCTGGATGCGATCATCCGCTTCTTGCAGCTCTATTGTGAGGGTGGCATTCCGGCATCGTTCCTGCTTCGTCTCAAATTGTGGGGTGGAGGCTACGGCGAGCAGCCAGCCATCCAGGTGGAGCAGAGCCCTATGCTCTATCTTCCGGCAAAGATATTGGAAGATTTGCGCATCGATCAGGAATTAGGAGATTTGTTGGGAACGGAGGTTGCCCAGGAGGGACGGCTGGTGCGCGTACCGGCAGAGCATCTGGAGAGGGTGGTCGAGTTGTTGAGGGAACGGGGATTTGAGGTGGAATGATCCACCAGTCACAGGGGTATTTCAAAATGTGGTCTGATGAGGTAGAATAATAGCATAAGACAGGTGTGGTGAAAGAAAAGAAAGTAGGGAACCACAATGCTTACAAACTACATTCGCAATGCTATGAAGCGAGCAAGGTACGAAATTTTGCCTGACGACGGTACCATCTATGGAGAGATTCCTGAGTTTGATGGCGTTTATGCCAACGCAGATAACTTAGAGACCTGCCGGGATGAACTGGAAGAGGTATTGGGAGAGAGTTTTTACTCAGAATTTTGAAACAAGCTAGAATCAGTAGGAGGGACTGGGAAAAGCTATAACATAAAAAATCTTATTGACAAATTTGTGTAGTTATGATATCTTAATTTTGCAAATGGAAGTTCTCTTTCATGCAATGCGGGAGTGGCTCAGTGGTAGAGCATCTCCTTGCCAAGGAGAAAGTCGCGGGTTCGATCCCCGTCTCCCGCTCCCTGTCCGGATAGAACGTGGCACGGCGACGTCGCCAAGTGGTAAGGCACGGCTCTGCAAAAGCTGCACCAGCGGTTCGAGTCCGCTCGTCGCCTCCCTTTTCAAGAAACGTGATTGTCTAGATCACGTTTTTCTTTTTTTTGCGGCTCTCAATCCTTTTTTAGGTCACGGTCCAACATGCGACAGCAACATAGTTACCCCATAGAAGCCATCGTACTGAAGCGCACCGATATAGGCGAAGCTGATCGTGTCCTGACCCTTCTCACTCCCACGAAGGGTAAATTCCATGCCATTGCCAAGGGTATTCGCCGTCCCACCAGCAAGAAAGCCGGTCACCTGGAATTATTGAGCCATAGCCAGCTACAGCTGGCTGTTGGTCGCAACCTCGATATTATTACGCAAGCAGAGGTGCGTGAGAATTTTCTTGCGCTGCGAGGTGATTTATGGCACATGACCTGCGGTCTCTACCTCGCGGAACTGGTGGATCGCTTTATCGAGGAGGATACGCAGCACCCGGAAATATACACGCTAATGCTAGAAATGCTGCGCGGCATCGAAGAGGATGTGATCGGTCTGCAGAAGCGTAAAGAAAACGGCATGGAACTGGCGAGTCAGGAACATGTACGCACCAATCTCCTCTTACGCTACTTCGAAATACACCTGCTCTCCCTTATTGGCTATGAGCCGGCATTTCGCCAATGCGCCCATTGCGCGAGCGAATTGCAGCCGCGGGAGAATGGCTTTGCCGCTTCATTGGGAGGGGCGCTGTGTCCGCAATGTTCTCGCTTATGGACAAGGCCACTATCGATGAATGCGCTCAAAGTTTTGCGGTTGCTACGACGGAGCAAGTGGAGCGAGACGCCTCGTTTGCGGCTGGATAGCTCTTTGCAGGTGGAATTGGAAGTAGTGATGCATGACCTGCTGCGTTTCCACCTGGAGCGAGATTTGAAATCGTGGAGCTTCCTGGAAATGTTGAGTGTGCGAAAATAGATGTTCTCTACCATCTTATAGCAAACTATGGTATGGTGTGGTGTGAATGATATTATATCTCTACCATTCTGATTAATTCATCCCTTTGACCCGGAGGTGAACATGAGTGACATCGCCCCATCTGCTGATACTGGCCTGGGAGTTTCCAAAAAAAGTGCCGGTCGTTATGCCGCATACGTTTTCTGGATAATGTTCAGTATCAACCTGCTCAACTACCTGGATCGCTATGTATTTATTGGAGCCTCCAACGTTGTGGCTAAGGAGCTTGGCCTTGGCATCGACCAGGTGGGTTACCTTGCCACAGCGTTTATTTTAGTCTACGCGTTGGGTACGCTGCCGCTGGGTGTCCTGGCAGACCGTTGGAACCGCAAAAATGTCGTCACGATCTGTGTTACCGTCTGGAGCCTGGCGACGGTATTTACCGCCCTTGCGAGCAGCTTTTGGGGACTTTTCTTTTCGCGCATGGTGCTCGGAATCGGCGAGGCAGGCTACTATCCCGCCGGAACGGCCCTGCTGAGCGATTACTTCAGCCGCACAAAGCGAGCGCAGGTGATGAGCCGCTGGACGGCGGGGTCGCTGGTCGGTTTGATGATCGGCTTTATCGCGGGTGGCGTTATTGCAGGCCTCGGTTACGGTATGTGGCGAGTTGCTTTCCTCTTCACCGGCATTCCAGGTTTGCTGCTGGCTTTTCTCGCCTGGCGTCTGCGTGAGCCACGGCGCAACCAGGCTGATGAGGAGGCGATAGAACTCGATCCACATTCTGCTGTCAACGAAGTGGAAGTGATAGATTCTCCGCACGCCAAAGTGGTGCCAAAGAATGTCTTCAAGCAATTTGGCAGGCTATTTCAGATCAGGACGCTGGTGGTATTGATCGTGATGCAGATCTTCGCCTTCTTCTCACAGGGCGCGGCTGTAGTCTATTTACCTATCTACCTCCAGCAAAAGGATACACTCGGTCTGAGTTCTGGGCTTGCCAGTATTCTGGCCGGTGGAGTGGTGGTCATCGCTGGTATTGTGGGTCTGCTGCTTGGTGGTTACATGTCAGATGTCCTCAACCGGCGTAATGCTGGGGCGCGCGTGCTGGTCTGTGGTATCGGCTTCTTACTCTGTGCGCCCGCTTTTGCCATCGCTGTTACCGTTCACAGCATTGGTGTCTTTATCGTGTCCTTCTTTATCACAGCTATGCTGATCAATGTCTATAATGGTCCCAGCACGGCGGCGACACAGGACGTGGTACCCGCAATTTTACGCGCGACCGCGGTAGCAGTATCGTTGCTGCTCGCGCACCTGCTGGGCGATGCTTTCGCGCCCTCACTGATAGGCGTTCTCGCCAAAGCTTTTGACCCCACGCATGGAGCGCATTTTGCAAATAATCTGGCCGGTGGGGATTTGAGCATGGCGCTGCTCGTTACCTGCGTGCCAACCCTCGTGATCGCCGGGCTTGTGGGCATCTTTGGATCGCGCTGGATGAAAGGCGATATCGCTGCGGCGGAACTCGCCGATAAGGCGGCCAGGGGATTACAGGCCTCGTAGGGGCGCAATTCATTGCGCCTTGTGGCCTTGCATCGACTTCCCAGGTGTGCGCGATGAATTGCGCCCTGCGTGCGACCACTACGTAATCGAATATTTGTCATTGGGGTTATACAGGTAGGAAAGCAACACATGATCCATTTTTACGAACTCTCATCCATCAGCGCTGAACAACGTGCCAGGTTATTGCGCAGAGCTGAGATTGAGATTGATGAGCTGGCCGAGCGGGTACGGCCAATTCTCCAGAGCGTTAGACAACAGGGAGATGAGGCGCTGCTGGAGCTCACGGAACGATTTGACCGTGTGCAGCTGACGCCAGGTCGTTTGCCTGTGAGCCGCTCTGAGATTGAACAGGCCCAACAGTCCCTTGACCTCTCTGTACGCGAGGCAATCGAGCACGCCATTCGCAATGTGCGCGCGTTTCACGAGCGACAGATGCCGCATGAGCAATGGTTTACAGAAATAGCTCCAGGGGTAATGGCGGGAGAGAAGGTCACGCCAATTAGCAGCGTAGGGCTTTACGTTCCGCGTGGAAAAGGAGCCTTTCCCTCGGTGATGTATATGCTGGCTACCCCGGCCAGCATAGCCGGGGTGCCGCGCATCGTTGTCTGCACGCCGCCAGGACCAGGAGGGGAAGTGGACCCGGCAACGCTGGTGGCCGCGGACCTGTGTGGCGTCCATGAAATATATCGCGTCGGCGGCGCTCAGGCGATTGCTGCCCTGGCCTATGGAACGGCCACTATTGCCCGCGTGCATAAGATAACGGGCCCTGGCAGCGGGTTTGTTACAGCAGCGAAACGCCTGCTCTATGGGACGGTCGATGTCGGACTGCCGGCTGGCCCCAGTGAGGCCATTACGCTGGCTGATGAATCGGCTGATCCGGAACTGATAGCGCGTGATCTGCTGATTGAAGCCGAGCATGGTCCGGATTCCTCAAGTTTGCTGGTGACAGATAGCCGACCGCTGGCCGAGGCGGTGCTGGCGCTGTTGCCGGAAAAGATGGCGGCGCTGCCGCAATGGCGCCAGGCTTTTTGTCGCACCGTCTTTGAGGAGCCGAAGGGTACCGGCGCTATCGTGCTGGCCGCGAATATGCGCGAAGCCGTAGCTTTTGTCAACGAATATGCCCCGGAACACCTGGAGGTGCAGGTACGCGAGCCGTTTGCGCTCTTGCCGCAACTGAAGAATGCTGGCGAGATTCTGATTGGCCCCTATACTCCGTTCTGCATGGGGAACTACTGCGTGGGCACAAATGCTGTATTGCCAACAGGCGGTTTTGCGCATACATACTCCTGCACATCGGTGTATGATTTTCTGAAGCGCACAGGAGTTGCCTACCTTACGCGGGAGGGGTATGCGTCTCTGAGTGAGACGACGCGCCGCCTGGCAGATTTTGAGGGCTTTCCGGCGCACGCCAGCGCCGTGACCGGGCGGCCAGTGTAGCGCCTGCGATGGTGAAGATCATCAGTATCACGGTAATGATAGCAGCCTGTTGCAACAGCATCATGGCCTCGCCGACTGCAGCTGCCTGGTGTAAGTTCGGACCGCCCTGCAGAGGGAGATCGGGCGAATCGCTGATCTCGACAACGGCGTCGCTGTCCTCTGCGGAGACGTAGATACGGCGCAATGAAGGATCAGCCTCTACGCCGTCTGGGGCGCGACCGACTGTCAGGGTGCCGAGCGCTTCAAAAGATTGCCCATCGATAGCCGTAATGGTGACGCCAGCGCTAGAACCATTATTACCGTTATCCAGGTGTCCCTCGTCGGCCACGTAGATGCGCCCTGTAGCGGTATTGAAGGCAACGCCCTCGGGATAGGGAGAGACGGGAATGTGGGCGATAACTCTGTTGCTATGGCCGTCGATGATATCCAGTTCCTGGCCTGTTGAGCACACGACATAGACGCGACCGGTGGCTTCGTCCACGCGTAAAGGCTGTACCGGCACAGCCGCGACCGGTATCGTTGCTAGAGTGCGACCGCTATCTTCGTCAATAACGGTGATGGTGTTGCTGCCAGCATCTCCCACGTAGAGCCGACCCAGGCGGCTATTCACGCCAAGCGCCTGTGGATGAGTGCCAATTTTGAATGCTGACGAGATTGCACTGATCTTACCACCGGCGGAGGTTGTGAGCGCATAGACGTTGATGATGCCGCTGGCACTGCTTGCTACATAGGCTCGCTGGCGTCTGGTATCAATGGCGAGACCATCATCACCATACGTTGTAGTGACATTGAAGAGTATTTTGCCCTTCGCTCCATCTAGAATGGTGAGAAATCCTGAATGGTTATCTCTTGCAATACTGATTGCATAAACATGGTGATTTGCGCTATCTACCTGGACATCGGTAGCTGTATCGCCGACCGGAATGCTCCAGCGCACTTTGCCACTGCTGGGGTCGAAGCCTACTACGCGACTGGGAAATTCATACGCGATGTAAACCATGTGGGTTTGTGTATCGACTGCTATGCCCTCGGGCCGTTGGCCTGCGTGAAGGACGCCAATAATGGGAAAACCTCCATCGGCGTGAGTGGGGGAAGAGAGTAAGAAGAAAGCGAGGAATTGTGCCGCCAGAATGAAGAAGGCGCTGTAGCGTAATAGCAGTTTTTTCTTATAGCCAGATGACATCCAGACGTGCTCCTGTTTGAGAGTTCCAGTAGTATGCTACCACATGATGAAGATCCTCACGAACTCGTCTTTTGGACAGTGCCTTGAACAAGGGTTTGCCATATAGTGGGATCAGGAGAAACTTGAAACCGGGAGTATAGAGAAGAGGAGCGAGTCACATGGGAAAATGTGACTTAATACCCATTAGAACAGTGTTTTTGCGCATTGTTCAATTTTTTACGAATATGTTATAATGCGCCCAACATGAGAAATAAATAAAAAGAAGGACTGAAAGTTTCCTTGGACTCCTGAAGGGCTAGGAACTAATTCATTCTATATAACGGCGGAGTTCAGGCAGTGCAGTATTAAGAGCGGTGTAATATATGTCGAGCAATTATTCGTCTGATCCAAATAATGCAGCGTCTGTTAGTAATCCCGCGACGCCTCAATCCGATAAAGCGCTACCTTCAGTAGCTCAACAGTTCCATTCAGCGCCTGACTCTTCTTCAGCGGAGTCGATCAGCCCTGCATCAGGTGGGGGGGGGAATAGCGGAGGCCAGCGTCGTCTTGCTTCTGGTACGATGCTTTCGGGTGGGCGGTACAGGATCGATAAATCGGTGGCTTCAGGTGGCATGGGCGCCGTTTATCGTGCCATAGATACGCGCTTCAATCGTCCCTGTGCGGTGAAGGAGATGCTGGACGAGTTTCATAACGATGCCGACCGCACCCAGGCCGTCGAGTGGTTTGGACGCGAGGCAACAATGCTGCTTGATCTCAACCACCCCTGCATTCCCCGCGTGCGCGACTTCTTTATCGAAGGCGGGAAGCACTACCTGGTGATGGATTTTATCGATGGCCGGACACTGGGCGATGTGCTGGACAAAGAAGGGAATGTGGTGGGAGTTAACGGAGCGAGAGGCGTGCCAGAGGCGCGTGCGCGCAGCTGGGCACAACAGATATGTAGCGTGTTGAACTATCTGCATCGCCAGTCGCCGCCGATCATCTTCCGCGATCTCAAACCATCGAATATTATGGTGACAGGAGGCGACGAGGTCAAACTCATAGATTTTGGTATTGCTCGTACGTTCCAGTCACAACGGCAGTCCACCATTATCATGACCATTGGTTACGCTCCACCAGAGCAGTTGCATGGAATGCCTGAGCCGCGCAGCGATATTTATGCGCTTGGCGCGACTTTGCACCGGGTAATGACCCACCACGACGCGGCCAACAATAAACCCAGCATCTTCGCATTTCCCCCGATTCGTACGCTGCGGCCAGATGTTTCCGTTGCGTTTGAGCAGGTGATTATGAAGGCCCTATCCCCGGTCATTGAGCAGCGTTGGAGCAATGCCGGTGAGATGGAGAAGGCCATCATCAATCTGCCGTTCATTAACGTCGTCCCACCAGTAGGCACAATATCACAGCAAGGGCAGTCGCGCCTGGCCAACCCCTTGACACCGCAGAACAGTCTCACTCCAGGCACTCCATCGCGGCATACAACGACTGGTCCCGGCGGCGCCTATATCACTTCCGCGCTGGGATTTATCAATGCGAACCGCATCGAAGAAGCGTACGCGGCTGTTCAACAGGCGTATGTGCTTGAGCAAAATAATTCACTGGTACACCGCAGCTTTGGACAGATTTTTGCCCGTCGTAGGCCTCCCCAAATTGATCAGGCCATGAATGCGTATAATCGCTCGCTGCAACTCAACCCAAATGATGCGGAGACACATAAACTGATTGGAGATGTTTTCCTCTTTTTGCGGCGCCTGCCATTGCAGGGTATTCCTGCCTATACACAGTCGCTGCGTTTAAATCCCAATGATACCGAATCCCACCAGCGCCTGGCGCAGTGTTACGAGGAGACAAACCAGCTTGAACCAGCGTTACGCGAATACCAGGAGGCTGCCCGCCTTGCGCCAAAACAAGCGCTGCTGCACCAGAAGGTTGGACAGCTTGCCTGGCGCTTGAATCAGTTGCCAGTAGCTGAGCGAGCATTTGTGACGGCGCTCACGCTCAACGCGGCTGACCACCAGACGCGTTTCCTTTTATGCCAGGTGTACGAGAATGAAGGGAAATTGATTGACGCTGAACGCGAGTGTGCTTATGTCGTGCCAATGATTCCGGCGGCGCAGCAGGTGCTATTACGTATACGGAGCCGATTGGGAAGATGAGCAGATACCCTCTTTTAATTGCCGTAACCCGACACGGGAGAGAAAGTCTATGAGTACGTATAGCTTGAAATCTACGTTGCGAAGGGGCACTGGATTTTTCATACTGTTGCTCTTCGTTTGGATACTCATCGCCCAGCAGCTTGTGACGCCCGGTGTCACCTTTGCTTCCTCGTCAACAAGTCGTTATCAATTCGGGAAAGCGGAGGTGCTGGACAAAGCGAGCGTCTCCGTCGTGCGCCTGGTCGTGCAATATGCATCCATCCCTGCGGTGGAAGGGTGCGCTAAAACTGTGATGGGCCTTGGCGCGTTGGTGGGAAGCTGGGCAACGAAACCTGGAAGCGCGGATTTCAGCAACTGGGTCCTGACCGATGGGTCGCTGCTCAATCCCAATGGGATACCCTGTGGCGGAGCAGGAAAACCGCCGGAACAACTCAGCAGTATTCAAATCTACCTGAACACCGCCTATACCTCGAGTACTTCAGGACCTGTTTTGAAATCCTTGCAGTGCCACGCAATATCCTGTTCCGATGGGGCGACCACTGATACCATTACCTGCCAGATTCTCATTCCCATTCCCTGTGAAAAAGGAACCGTGTTACTCCCGTTCCATACAACCGCGCCCGAGCCGTTTATCGATATCGTTCCCCAGAATCAGGCGCCTCCCGCGTCGTTTGGCATCGAATTAACCGGCGCGTTCTTTCCCCCTATCGGCGCGGACCAGGCCGCACAGGACCTGGAGCCTGTTCAGGCAACCACGAGCGATCCCGCCAATGAACTGGGTATGCCCATTATGAGCAGTAACGGGCAATTGCTCGATATGAACACGAAGGAAGTCGACGTTGGGCAAAAGATCAGAACCTTCGTTACTGCCGAGCTTGCGCCAGCGCCAGTGAATGCGCAGCATACCAATAAGCTGCGCGATAACTGGAACCAGGGCATTCTCGACTTTTATGCGCAAACGGCGCATCATTTGGTAGCTGCCCGCAACGATTTTACCAGGGCAGGCGCAGCCAATGCGCAATTTCGAGCGCCGGCAGCATTTCTGGCTCTGCCACAGATGACAGCACTTCTCACTCCCACCCCTTCTTCCGGGACCGCTAAGTCCGTGGGTGCTCGTACAACACCAGGGACGCAGTTGGGCCCCTTCACTGTTCCTGTCGCGGTCAATGCATGGTTTTCCTGGCTCCTCGTCGGAACCGTGCTGCTTATTGCTATATTCATATTGATTGTGGCGATGGTGATGCGAGGGAAGACCCGGCGCAAACGAGAACTGGCGATTTTTGAAATGGATCGGGCCGCGGCTGAACAGAAAGCTGCCCTGGAGGTTCAACGTCAGCAAGCGCCACAGGCGGTGGTTTATGCAAACAAACCGGTGAATCCCGCGAACCAGAACGCCCAGCCGAAAACCGATCTTCGTTGTCCCAATTGTGGACAAACGGTACGAGCCGGCGACAAGTTTTGTTCGCAGTGCCGCTCTCCGTTGGTACTTTCCGATTCTGGATTGAATGTTCGCCTGGAAACTCCTCAAAAAGTACAGAACTTGCCTCCCCCATTACCTGCATCGCCACCTCAGCCCCAGCAAGGATTGGCGCTGCCTGGTTCAATCTTTGATCAGCCGACGAGAGAGATGTCACCATCCCGGTTCGAGAACGGGCGAGAAGACCCGGAGAAGACACAGCTCTTTACTATGGAGGAAGAGACGACAAAGAACATACCTGCTCCTGTCGAGCGCTATCTCGGTCCCAACATAAGCCTTGTGGTGGGTACGCGTTCCGATCCTGGCATCAAACGACAGCATAAGCCCAACGAAGATAGTCTTTTCGCGGCGCGAGGTGAGCGAGTACAACATTCATCCATGCAGCCGTTTGGCCTGTTTGTGGTGGCGGATGGTATGGGTGGTCATGCCAATGGGCAGGATGCCAGCCGCTTAGCCATTCAAACCATCAGTGAAGAAGTTTTGTCAAAGGTTACAGGCAATGATCCATTGAACGACGATGCGCTGATGCAGATCCTGGTGAATGGCGTGCAACATGCTAACCAGACGGTCCATCACCGCAATATGGAGCAGCGAGCCGATATGGGAACGACCATCACCGCTGCCTTGATCGTTGGCGCTACCGCGTACGTGGCAAATGTTGGTGACAGCCGCACCTATCTCTACCGCAAACCAGGGGGTCTGCGAAAAATCACTAACGATCATTCGGTGGTGGCGAGCCTGGTGGAAGCAGGTATTATACAGCCCGATGATATCTACACCCACCCCAAGCGCAACCAGATCTATCGCAGTCTGGGCGAGAAACCCGTAGTCGACGTAGATTGTTTCAAGGTGGCGCTGCAGCCGGAAGATAAATTGCTGCTGTGCTCTGACGGGCTATGGGACATGGTGCGCGACCCTGCGATCGAGCGGATTCTGAATGCTGTCCCTGATCCATCGCAGACGGGGAATGCGCTCATTAAGGCTGCGCTGGATGGCGGCGGCGAGGACAATGTGAGCGTGATTGTGGTACAAATTACCGAGGCGACGCAGCACACTGGGATGGCAGGCGTTCAGTTGCTGGCAAGGCCGGAGGAGCCACAGTGGCCCCCGCTGTGAAATTGATCTATGAGGTGACATGCGGCTACCACAACGAATCGCTATCGACGGGCCTGCTGGGTCAGGCAAAAGCACGATTGGGGAAGAGCTGGCGCGGCAATTGGGCTATGTTTATATCGACACGGGGGCTGCATACCGGGCGCTGGCATGGCTGGCCCTCGAGAACGGCGTCGATATTCATGATGGAGCTGCCATGGAGGCGCTGGCACGCCGCGCGGAGATCGTGATTAGCCACCCTCACATCGACGATGGACGCCAATATACGGTAACGGTGAACGGAGAGGATGCGACCTGGGATATTCGCAGCGCCGCCGTATCCAACGCCGTATCAACCGCCTCCTCGCATAAGGGCGTTCGAGCTATTATCATAGAGCAACAGCGAGCAATGGCGCGGCGCTCGGGCGTGGTAATGGTTGGGCGTGACATCGGCTCGGTTGTTTTGCCGGACGCGGAATTGAAGATTTTTCTGACGGCCAGCCTTGAAGAGCGTGCGCGTCGTCGCTATACCGAACTGGTGGAACGCCTGGGCAGCGCTAATCCCGCCCTGCCATCGATTGAGACGTTGCTGCAGGATATACGACGGCGAGATTTTATTGACCGCGACAATTTGCGACTGACGGAAGATACCATCGTCATTACTACGGATCATCTCAGCGTTCCACAGGTACTGGAGGTCATCAAACGGCATCTGGAGGGCACGATATGAAACAGGAACAGCAAAGCCTCGGCACAGGAGCATCGGGCGCGGACAAAGGGGTACAACCAGTGAAGGCCTCCAGGCCGCCGAAGAATTACTATGAACCCTATGTGACACCTCCAATTCTGTATCACGCGGTGCGCATTTCCGCGATTTTTGCCTTTCACATCACGTCGCGTATCCGCCTGCGCGGGCTTAACAATGTGCCGAAAAGCGGCGCATTTATTATCGCGGCAAACCATCTTTCGTGGACCGATATCCCGCTAGTACCGATGCATATTCCGCGTAAAGTGGTCTACATGTCAAAGGAAGAATACTTTCACAGCAAGCTTACCTGGCTGGTGCGTGTTCTGGGGTCATTTCCCGTCAAGCGCGGTGAGGGCGACCGGCAGGCGCTGCGTGTAGCTGAAGATCAATTGAAGAAGGGGAATATCCTGGGCATTTTTCCGGAGGGAACGCGCAGCCGCACAACTACTATGGCTAAAGCCCATGCCGGAATGGGCATGATCGCCCTGCGTTCCGGTGTTCCTGTCGTACCAGTGGCAATCTGGGGTAGTGAATTCGCGCTCAAGAAGCCTGGCACTCCGATCACTATATCGTATGGCCAACCGATGATATTGACGCCAAAAGGCAAGAAGATGACGCGCGAGGATATCGATGAGGCGACCGACAAGGTGATGCGCAAGATTGCAGAGATGCTGCCGCCGGAGTACCGTGGGGTGTATGCCGCTCCCCCTGACTAATATCAGTATTACGCGGGACAGATGAAGAAGAACGGACAGGTGGGACAGAGAAAGGTATCGGGTTTGGCAGGAAACTCGTTGCGCTCCAGGCCGAGAATGCTTTGCTCTAAGTCACCATAAAGACTCTGCTCTTTTTTGGCCGTCAATGTAATGGGGAAGGTCTCACCAGTACTTAAATTATGGAAGTGCAACTCGATACTCTGCCCACCGTGATGCTGGCGATATGCCCGGGCGTAGAGCAACTCGCGCGTCCCGCTGGATGGTTTCTCCTTGCGTTTGGCAAAACGTGTGCGTACGTATTTGACGGGCGCGTTCCCTTGCTCTTCTAGTTTGCCCTGCGCGGCTGATTCCACGCGATCAACCGTCAGGTGTATCGTTTTGCCCGCGGCCTCTACAGCCAATTCATGACGAAGATTCCAGTTGGTGTCGCCGCTTGCAAGCAGTTTATCGCGCATTAGAGCGCTGACCTCGTGGCCGTGCTGCTCGTAAATAGCAGCAAAGGGCAATGCCGGCCCTCCCAGTTCTTGCCAGTGTTTGCTATAGAGACTCTGCACCTCCTCTACTGTCGGCAGGTTGGGCGCAGTTTCAACGGCTGCCGCGAGCTGATTTTGAAGCGCTTCGAGCGTTTTCTGTGTCGCTTGCCAGAAGAGTTGGTAGGCGTCTTGCTCGCTGCGAAAACGGTAGATGGTGCTGTACAAATACTGGCGCGGGCAGCGCTGATAGGTCTCAATATCCCTGACTTTAAGCGTGGAGGGTTTCACCGCTTCAATAAATGCCTCGCTGGGCTGGGAGGAAGGCGCTATACCACTGCTTTTCACTTCGTCTTGCTCATCCGCGTCGTCTATCTCTTCTACCATGCCCTGCCATTGCAGGCGTGTAACGCGCTCCGGAGGCAGACCGGCCAGCAGCGCGTCCAGGTAGGCAGAAGGCCTGGCCTTTTGCTTGCCGTTGCGTTCGCTATAGCTCAAGACCAGCTGGTCACGCGCGCGGGTCACTCCAACATAGAACAGGCAAGCTTCGCCGCTCTCGTGGGCTGCTTTGCCTTCGCTTTCGGCTGGCAGCATCCCGGCAGGCGCTGGCACAGGATTGGCATGAGCCTGCAAGGGGAAATTGCGCTGGATAAGTCCGGGCAGGTAAACAACGGGAAATTCCAGCCCCTTACTGGCATGGACGGTCATGACGCGCATGATATCCGGTTCCATCATACCGCTTTCTTCGACTCCTTGCCGCCTGCTGTCTCTGCTATCTCCACCATCTTGACCTAAACGTAACAGGACTTGCAGGTAATCAAGAAATCCTTTGAGTTGTTCCTGTAGTGACGGAGGAACCTCGGCCTCCTCGCCGCGTTCTTCCGCCGCCTGCTCAAGTCGCCTGCGCAAGGCCTCTTGCTGCTGGTCAAAGCGCCGGGCAAGCTGTAAAAAAGCCAGGTAATCGGCCAGAAGGACTGTTTCCTGCGCGTTGCCATTCTCCATTGGCGCAGCGTCATCATTGATTCTTGCAGTAATCTTCAGCAGGTCGCGCATCATGGATGTTTCAATAAAGAGGTATTGCGCCAGGAGTGACCAGGCACTATGAGCGTATTGCCTGAGCGCCAGCAGAATATTTGCCAGGCGTGTCAGCGCGTGACGCCCCTCGCTGCTCGTAGCAGGCGGCGCTTCGTTGTGGGTAATCAGCGAGCCTGCCGGACAGTGTTGGGCTTTCGCGGCCAGTAACAGCGCTTCGATATCGCTTTGCGAGAGAGGGTGCGCGCTCAGTCGCGCAGCCCGTAGCATGCCCATGCCGTTTTCGTCGGCCAGTAGTAAGAGCACGGAGAGCAAATCTTTGATGTGCTGCTGGGCCAGGATGCCCCGTTTCTCGTGTACAGGTAGTCCCGCCTGTGACAGGGCGCGGGTGATTTTTCCCGCCCTGGAGCGGGTACGGCAGAGTATCGCCATATCCTTGTAGGCATATCCCTGGGCGTGTTTGTAGTGAATGTCGGCAATCAGCCCCGCGTACTCGTTGGCATTATCCTCCGCCGTTGCCAGTGTCACGTAGCTCTCGGCCTGTGTCAGCCGCGCCGTTTGTGCGTTTCCTCTGAACAGACCACCATCGCCCGCTCCACTGGCAGCCGCGCTGTCATAAGACGAATCTGCTGCTTCTGGGTCCGTTTCCGTGGGGAAACTCAATTCCAATTGCTGCAGGCGAAACGATTCGGCCAGGCGCACTATATCTGGGCGAGAACGATAGTTGCAGCTCAGTGGCAGCACCACTGCGTTGGGGTAATCTTCCTGGAAATTGGCGATATTAGTAGGTGAAGCGCCGCGAAAGCTATAAATTGCCTGGTTGGCGTCTCCGACCACCCACACCCGCTGCTCTACACCA
>WNGK01007461.1_pt1 | contig 26142 bp, 40 predicted proteins | sample 5400601 | NCBI WGS metagenome assembly WNGK01 (sample SAMN13153376, study PRJNA577476) | soil metagenome | isolation source: 60 cm soil or saprolite under Garry oak tree replicate 1 | place: USA:California | collected 2016-06-15
TGTCGGTATCGGCGTTTCTCTTTGTCGGTCATAGGCCGCGCGGTTACTGGATATCCCTTGCCATCCGGAAACTAAATGACAACCGACAACAGATACCGACCTGCATCGGTTTGTCCGAGAACAAAATAAACCGGGTTCTCACCGTGGGACTTCGCGCGTTGGACCAGTGGTTGACCAAAACATACTTGTTCTACTTCATCGGGCGTTACTGCGTGCCGAGCGATATGATCAATTCTGTCGCGCGGCCGAGGAGTTCATATATCCTCATGCTATGATCCTAACGCACCCACTGAGTTTGGAACAATAGTCCGAATGATCCTGCCAAGAACGAACACTTAAGCCCGGGCCACGGTCAGCACAAAGACTTCTTCCGCTCCCGCTTTTTTCAACACGGCGGCGCACGCCGAAACAGTGGCGCCGGTGGTGAAGACGTCGTCGACCAGCAACACTCGCCGGCCGGCTATTATCTGAGGCCGGCGAACTCTAAAGGCATTCTCGACGCTGTCCCTGCGGGCACGCGAGTCCATGCCGGCGCGATGACGTTCAGTATGCACGTCGCGAATGATCGCGTGTTCATTGAGCTGAAGTTTGGTTAGCCGTGACAGTTCGCGTGCCAGCAAGTTTGCTTGATTAAAACCGCGCTCGCGTTCACGGTCAGGATGAAGCGGGACCGGAATGATCAGGTTAGCCCGCTTTACCGGCGCCCGCTGTTGGTTGCCAAACATTAGCCGTGCCAATCGGCGGCTAACCTGCGGCTCGCTCTTAAGAGCCAGCACTGAAGCACGCAACGCGCCTTCATAAGTGCCGCAAGCGCGCGCGGCCGTGAAGGACTCCTCATCACACCGCCGGCAACGAACATCCTCGGGCCTGGCTTTGACGACTTGAGCGACAGCGAGGACTCCACATTTCCAACATACGGTGTCGTCTTCGCAAAACAATCGCGCGGCGTTCCAGCAGTCGTCGCACGCGGGCCCGTCGTGGCGCGATTCGACGCTCGCTCCGCACACGGCGCAGGCGCGCGGATAAACCAGCGCCAGCGCCGAGTCGTAGATTACGTCTACAAAACGATTCGCAAACATGAGGAGAGCAGGCCGGCCTGGGAGATTCTTCTTAATGGAGCGAGCCGCGTAATCTACCGCCGAACATTAGTCTTCTCCATCGCTTAAAAGTCCCCGTTCATTCAGATCCTGACAAGGCAAACAATGGCGCGCCCAGGGCACGGCCTCGAGCCGCTTTTCCTGAATTGGTTTCCCGCAATTGGTGCATTCGCCATATTCGCCGTCGTCGATTCGCTCTAACGCTTCGTCAATCAATTGCAGAAGGTGCCGATCGTTCGCCGACATAGAAACGAGCAACTCTTTCGTGTACGCATTTGCGGCCATGTCAGCCGGATCCTGCGTCGCCTCAGCATCACGTTCGCGGCTGTAAGCTTCGGCGGCTTGAACTACGCCGACCAGGCCTTCGCGACGGGCCAATAATTTATCCAGATAGGTCTTTGTTTTCTTTTTGTCCATTCTTCGTTTACGACTCCTGACTTCGCTACGGTTATTTCTGATAAGGTAATCCGTGATTGATCGTGTAGGCCCGGTAAACCTGTTCGACGGCAATGACGCGCGCCATCTCATGCGTCAGAGTCAGCCGCGACAAGCACCACCGCTGCTGGGCACGGGCCGCGACTGGCTCGGAAATTCCTTCGGGCCCTCCGATTACAATCGCAACTTCTTTCACTGCATCATTCTCCCAACGCTTCAATTCCTCGCTAAGTTCCGGCGAACTCCACTCGCGACCATTCAAATCAAGTAAGACCGTGAAGGCACGTTCGGGAATTGCTTCGAGCATTCGCCGCGCTTCCTTTTCCCGGCTCGTGCGATCAGAAGCAGCGGCTTCTCGAACTTCGACAATTTCACATCGAGCAAATCGCGACAGCCGTTTCAAATATTCCTTAACCAGCGCGCGCAAATGCTCGTCTTTCGTTTTGCCCGGCCAGATGAAGCGAACCCTCATAAAGGATGAAGGATGAAGGATGAAGGATGAAAAAGCCTGGCCACGGCAGCGATTTGTTCTCTAACCATCGGCAAGAACGAGCCAGTCGTTGAATGTTTTCCCTTCATCCTTCCGCCTTCATCCTTCATCCTTGCTCTCCCGCGCCAGCCGCTCATACAAATTCTTGCGGCTAATACCCAGTATCCGGGCGGCCTCAGCCTTGTTTCCGCGCGTCGCGGCAAGGGTTTCGCGAATGTAGCCCATTTCAATTTCGGCCAAAGTCGGCCGCTGGCGCTGGCGCGCGCGCAACGTTGCCGCGGCTTGCAATCCTTCCGGGAAATCCTTCGTTTCGATCCGCGAATCGTTGGCGACGATCACCGCGCGCTCAATGATGTTGGCCAGTTCGCGAACGTTGCCGGGAAAATCGTATGTTTTCAATAAATCCAGGGCTTCACCTGACAGGCCCTTCGCCGGCCGTCCGTGTTTCACCGCATACATGCGGACAAAGCCCTGCGCTAGTTTCGCAATATCCTTTCCGCGCTCACGCAGCGGCGGCAACTGAAGGTGCACCACATTCAGTCGGTAAAAAAGATCGTCGCGAAAAGCGCGCCGCTTGACGGCGTCTGCCAGATCCGTGTTCGTCAACGCGATCAAACGCGAGTCAACTTTGATCGTCTTCCTTCCGCCGAGCCGCTCAAATTCACGCTGCTCGATCACCCGAAGGAGTTTGGCCTGCGCCCCTAATGACAGGTGCGCAATCTCATCGAGCACCAGCGTCCCGCGATCGGCGGCTTCCAAACGTCCAGGCTTCGCTTCGCCGGCTCCTGTAAAGGCGCCGCGCTCATAGCCGAACAACTCTGATTCCAGCAAATCCGCCGGCAAGGTCGCGCAATCGATCTTCACCAGCGGTCCCGGCCCGCGCCGCGAACGGGAATGAATGAACAGCGCCAGCGCGTCTTTCCCCGAACCGGATTCGCCGCTGATCAGAAGGTTCGCGTCCGTCGTGGCTACTCGTTCCGCGAGCCGCATCGCCTCGCGCATCACGTCTGAGAGCGCCACTATTTCAATCACGATTCGATTCTCAAAGATCTACAATTTCAGATTTAGGACTCGGGTTCTCATTTTGAGATTTGAAACCTGAAATCTGAGATTCGAGCTGCTCAGCCGAGATATCAAGGCGTTTCGCTTCTCGCCAAAGGCGCTCGAGATCATAAAATCTCCGCGCCTTCTGATCTAAAACGTGGACGATGAAATCTCCGTAGTCCACCAGGACCCATTCGGCGTTCTGATATCCTTCGACCCGCGCCGCGCGCGTGCCCGATCGCTTCAGTTGCTCGACAACTTCATCGGCAATCGCCTGGACCTGGCGTTTGTTCCCGCCGGTTGCCAGCACAAAGAAATCCGTGAAGCTCGCGATACTACGCAGGTCGAGCACTGTCAGATCAACAGCCTTCTTTTCACTTGCGGCATGCAGGGTTCGAAGAATTCGCTCGTCAAAGCCCACCGGCTCCGCAATCTCACGTGGCGGATTTGCCGCGGTTTCAATTTCGGGGCTTAGTACTTTCTCTTTTAGCTTTCCCATCATTTAGTTAATTCTCGTAAAGGCGATACTTCTCGATATAATCGGCGACGGCCGGCGCCACCAGCTCTCTAAGTTTCTCCCGATCACCGGTGCGCGCCACGGCTCGCACCTCAGTTGCGGAAATGTCGAGCATCACGGCGTCTGAAATAAAAACTCTCCTCGTTTTGTCCTCGCTCAAAACTGCGGCCATCTGCTGATGATTCAAATGGCGCACGTCCAAAAAGTTTTCCGCGGCAATCGGCACGCTCGCCGCGCTCAAGTCATATCCGGGGCGCGTGATAACGATGTAATCACATAAGCCCAGTAACTGCTGCCAATCGCGCCACGTTGTGATCTCGGACCACGAATCGGCCCCCATCACGAAAAACAATCGAGTAGACGCACCGCATTCCGCCTGCACCCGAGCTATTGTCTCAATCGTATATGGCCGCTCGGGGGCTTCGATTTCGGCCAGGGAAATGCGGAGGTCCTGATCGTCCTGGGTAGCCAATGCCAGCATCGCGTACCGGTGAAATGCGGGAGTCACCCGCGTCTTCATCTTGTGCGGCGCGACACAGGCCGGCATAAACAGCACCTCGTCAAGTTCAAAGACCTTCAGAATTCGCCGCGCAACTTCCAGGTGTCCGTTATGCACGGGGTCAAACGTGCCGCCATAAACGGCGATCCGGCGCAGCGCAATCATGATTCAGGCCGTTCGTACAGCAGGCGCGTCCTGCCACGCCAAACCTACGTCTTCGCTCCGCGGGCTGGATGCCTCCAATTCGCGCGCGGTCGCCGAAAGCAATTCCGCGACGCCTGCTCCGCTCACGGATGAAATTGCAAAAAATGACCGGCCATCGATTTCGGCGCGTTCTCTTAATCTCTGCAAACGGTCGGGCTCATCAAGAGCATCAACCTTTGTGGCCACCACGATCTGAGGTCGCGCGGCCAGCGTTGCATCATACGCAGCAAGTTCGCGATTGATCACTTCATAATTTTCAACCGGTTCGATCGTTGAAAGAGACGAAACGTCCACCAGATGCAAAAGCAGTTTGGTCCGCTCCACGTGCCGCAGAAACCGATCACCCAGCCCGGCGCCTTCATGTGCCCCTTCAATCAGCCCCGGAATGTCGGCGACTACGAACGTCCGAAAATCACCAAGGTCGACTACGCCAAGATGCGGCTCGAGCGTGGTGAACGGATAATCGGCGATCTTCGGCCGCGCTGCCGAGATTCTGGAGATGAAAGTTGATTTACCCGCGTTGGGCAGGCCAACCAACCCAACATCGGCCAGTAATTTCAATTCGAGCTGCAGCTCCAGCTCTTCGCCGGGACTTCCTTCCTGATGATAACGGGGAGCGCGATTGGTCGAGGTCGCAAAATGCGCGTTACCGAATCCTCCGCGCCCGCCAGACGCCGCCAACCAACGCTCGCCATGCGCCGTGAAATCATGCAGCAATTCGCCGGAGCCGGCCGCGAAGATCTGGGTACCAATCGGCACGCGGACGATCACGTCTTCTCCATCATGTCCTGATCGATTGCTGCCTTCGCCATGCAATCCGCGCCCGGCAGTGTGTTCGGGGTTATAACGCAAATGCAGCAGCGTGTTCAGCGATTCATCGGCTGCCAGAAAAACATCCCCGCCGCGGCCGCCATCGCCGCCAGACGGACCACCGCGGGGAACGAATTTCTCACGCCGGAAGGCGGTGACGCCATTGCCGCCGTGGCCGCCTCGAACCTGAATCTTTGTGCGATCAATGAACACTGTTTTCCAAACTAAACCGGTCCTGGAGTTTGCCCACAGCAAGTCAGAAGCCAAACCTGGAAAAAAGATCGGAAATTTGACCTCTGAAATTCAAATTTGAAGTTTGCCGTTTTGAAAATGAAAAATGCGAGCCCATCGCTGAACAAATCGGCGCGGGCATCGCATTAGTTGAAATTACTCTCAGCAATTTTTCTGCTACGACGCAGTCGCGGTAGCGGCTGCTGCCTCCGGATATACACTAATGAATTTACCGGAACGGCCTTTGTCCTCGAACTTAACCACACCATCAATCAAAGCGAACAGCGTATCGTCTTTGTTGGCCGCCGAACTTTTTCAATCCTAATCGCTGAGCATTCGAGTCGCGTCCATTACGCGATGATCCGACGCCTTTCTTGTGAGCCATGATTTCATTTCCGATTTTCGATTGCCGATTTCCGATTGGCGCATTTCAATCGGCAATTGGCAATCGGCAATCGGCAATCCTTTCTATCCAATCGATTCAATCTTCAAAGTCGTATATCCCTGGCGGTGCCCTTTCGTTCGCTTGTAATGTTTGCGGCGTTTCTTTTTGAATACGATGATTTTTGGACCGCGACCGTGGTCGAGAATCGTGGCTGTGACTTTGGCGCCGTCCACGATCGGCGCGCCCACTTTCGTTTCGCGATCATTGCCGGCTGATAACACCTCGAGCTCCACTGATTCTCCGACCCTCTTATTCAACGCCGGAACTCGCAGGCGACCGCCTTCCTCAACCCTGAATTGCTTTCCACCGCTCCTGATAACTGCGTATGACATTTTCTCGATCCCCTCAGCGAACTGTTTCGGCCACCGAAAAGTCCATAATTATAAATTTACGAAGCAACGCCAGTCAACGCAGCAGACGCTGTCACCCCGGTCCGTCCCCTAACTCCATTCGAACTCAGGAAGCCCTCGAGAAACCGCGTCGAGATGTTGCCAGCCTGAAAATCAGGATCATCCATGATTTTCAGGTGCAGCGGTATCGTTGTCTGAATCCCTTCAACGACCATCGCCTCAAGCGCCCGCCGCATTCGGGCGATCGCCAAATCACGCGTGCGCGCGTGCACGATGACTTTGGCAATCATTGAATCGTAGAAAGGGGGCACGCGATAACCCGGGTAAACGTAGGTGTCCACGCGTACTCCCGGTCCGCCCGGCAAATTGAACGCCGTAACCATTCCCGGCGACGGAGCAAATGTTTCAGGATTCTCGGCGTTGATTCGACACTCAATCGCATGGCCAAAAATATTAACTTCATCCTGTGAAGTACCCAACGGTTCGCCTTCCGCGATCCGAATCTGATTGCGCACGATATCGGTAAGCGTGACCATTTCAGTTACCGGATGCTCGACTTGAATCCGGGTGTTCATTTCCATGAAGTAGAAACGCCGGTCCTCATCGAGCAGGAACTCAAAGGTGCCCGCGCTTGAATAGCCGATTGATTTGCAGGCAGCTACGGCCAAGTCGCCCATCTGCTGTCGTAATTCCGGAGTGACCACCGGTGACGGCGCTTCTTCCAGCAGTTTTTGATGACGGCGTTGAATAGAACACTCGCGCTCACCGAGATAGATGCAGTCTCCATATTCATCAGCCAGCACTTGAATTTCGATGTGTCTTGGCCGTTCGACAAAACGCTCGATGTAAACGTTGCCGTTCTTGAAGGCTGCGGCGGCTTCAGTTGATGCGGTTTCGAGCGCATGTCCAAGTTCATTCTCGGAAAGCACGACGCGCATCCCACGTCCGCCACCTCCGGCGGAAGCTTTTACGATTACCGGAAAGCCGATTTCGCGCGCGAGTTTAACGGCCTCCTCCTCCGATTCCAGCGCGCCCGCGCTACCAGGAAGAATCGGCAAGCCCGCCTTCTGCATGGCGCGGCGAGCCTCAACCTTTTCACCCATCAGCCGAATCACGTCTGACTTTGGACCGATGAATTTAATATTGCAGGCCTCGCAGATTTCGGCGAAGTAAGCGGACTCTGCCAGAAATCCATAGCCAGGATGAATAGCGTCGACATTGAAAATCTCGGCGGCGCTGATGATCGCGGGGATGTTGAGATAACTTTGAGCCGAGGGCGCTGGCCCGATACAAGCGGATTCATCCGCGAACCTGACATGCAACGAATCGCGATCGACGTCGCTGTGCACAGCGACGGTACGAATCCCCATTTCCTTGCATGTCCAGATGATTCTACAGGCGATTTCGCCCCGGTTGGCGATTAGAATCTTGCGAAACCGTCGTGGTTCGTTAGCCATAATTCAATCGAAATCGAAAAAGCGCTCACTGCCTGATTCCGAAAAGAGGCTGACCATACTCCACCGCCTGGCCGTTCTCGACATAAATCTTTACTACCTCGCCTTTAGTTTCGGCCTGGATCTCATTCATCAGCTTCATCGCTTCGATAATGCAAACGACCGTTTCGGGCTCAACCTGACTGCCAATGCGCACAAAACTTTCAGCGGTAGGTGAGGCCGCGCGGTAAAACGTGCCGACAATCGGCGAGGTAATCAGATGCAGTCCCTGATCTTCAGACGCCGCCTCTTCGGCCTGCGCACCTGGATGCGAGGGCAACGCGCTGGGAATACTTTGGACCGCTGCCCCGGATGAATGTCCGGCCGGTGTCGCGGTCAATATCTGCTTTTCATCCGCCGGTAAGGTAACCCCAGGATGTTCTGTGTAAACGTTGCGATTGACCTTGACGCGGAAACCTTCCCGCTCCAGCTCGAAATCCATCACACCGTTTTCGATAATCAGCGAAATCAGCTGATGCAACTCATTCATATTGATCGACGCTTCCAGATTTTTCGGCAGGTTTCGGCGCCGGCCACGTCCTCGACGGCCCGGTCCGGACGCGCTGATCTCTACGGACGGCTCAGCCTGAGTTTTGTCAGCGTTTTGGTCGCTCATCGCTGGTTTGGCTCCGAGGGACATTTTGAAACTCCTTTCGGTAAAGGGGCCGCCCGAGTTTCAGGCGCGGCATTCAATTTTTCCGACGAGAAGGTTTCGGCGCCGCTAAAAGAAGAACTCCGTAGCAAGGCAAAGGCTTGCACGGAGTTCAACAAAACAATAGTTTACTCAGCGTCTTCGGTTTCGTCTTTCTTGCTCGCGCGGGCTTTGTGATCACCGGATTTCTTTTTTGAAGTCGTTCCCTTCGCGCGCTTGCGCGCCGCTTCAGTTGCTTCGCGCTCGCGTGGATTCTCGACCAGCTCAATGATGGCCAATTGCGCCCCGTCACCCTGTCGCCGGCCAAGCTTAATTATTCGCGTGTAACCACCCGGCCGATCCCTGAAGCGTTCACCCAGTTCGTCAAACAGTCGCTTCAGAGCCAGGACTCCCGCCGTCCGCGGCGCGCGAGCCTGCCCGCGCCGTCCGGCAGAAGCCGCCTGTCCGAAATTACCCGAATGAAAAAACGATGCCGCCTGCCTGCGCAGATGAACTCCCCGAGCACCGTTTGCGTCTGCATCGAGAGTCGCGGCGCGGCGCGACAAAGTGATGGCCCGCTCGACGAATGGTCGCAGCTCTTTGGCTTTCGGCAGAGTCGTAACGATGCGCTCATCGCGAGCATTGATGAGCGAGGTCGCCAGATTACGCAACATCGAGATCCGATGTTCCGTGGTGCGTCCAAGTTTTCGATGTGCCTTGAGATGTCGCATACTAGTTACTGGGCGGCTGCTTCGAGTTCGTCGTCTTCCGCTTCAATCGAACCGCCGCTGCCCGTTCCCGGAATTGGATTGCCCTTTTCATCGAACTCCATTCCAAAGTCCAGATCCATGCTGCGCAAAATATCGCGAATTTCGCCGAGCGATTTCTTGCCAAAATTCTTGGTCGCCAGCATCTCCCTTTCACTGCGCTGCACCAGATCGCGAATTGTCTTTATCCCGGCATTCTTCAGGCAATTGTACGAACGCACCGAAAGCTCCAGTTCATCTACTGAACGGTCCAGTTGATCGTTACGCGGCAGAGGCGGCCGCTCGGCCTGTTGATAGCTGTAGTCTTCCGTGTCCTCTTCAAAATTAATAAAGATGGACATGTGGTCCTTGATTAACTTTGCTGCCAGGCCAATCGCGTCGTCAGGTTTGATGGAACCATCGGTCCAAACCTCGATTGAAAGTTTGTCGTACTCGGTGTTCTGTCCCAGGCGAGCGGCATCAACCGTGTAGTTGACCTTTTTCACCGGCGTGTGCACCGAATCGATCGGGATATAACCGAGCGACAAATCTTCGTCGAAGTTACGATCCGCTGAGACATATCCGCGCCCGCGTTTCAGGCGCATTTCAATATTGAGCGAGCCGCCGGCGCTCAACGTTGCAATATGCACGTCGGGATCGAGAATCTCGACATCCGCATCGCCTTGCAGATCGCCGGCGGTCACTTCACCGGGGCCGTTTTTGGCGATGATCAGAGTCTTGGGATCGTTGCCGTGCAGCTTGAACGGCACCTGTTTCAAATTAAGGATGACGTCAGTCGCGTCTTCGACGACGCCCTTAATCGACGAAAATTCGTGCTCGACGCCTTCAATTTTGACGGCGGTGATGGCCGCGCCTTCGATCGAAGATAGCAGTGCGCGCCGCAGCGAATTGCCTACCGTCGTGCCGAAGCCGCGCTCAAAGGGCTGCGCTGAGAACCTTCCATAGCGTTCCGTAAGGGTTTCGCTGTCGGCTGCCAGCCGCCGCGGCATTTGAAATCCAGTCCAGAGATTATTTTGATCCATAGCCTCTACCGTTTAAATAACTTAGAGAGAGTTGTTTCGCCCGGGCAGCGCCGAGTTCGGCGCGGCCGCATTGGCCTCTATTACTTGCTATAAAGCTCGACGATCAGCTGTTCGTTAATCGATCGATCAATATCGTCGCGTGAAGGCAATCCGGCGATGGTTGCGCTCATGTCTCCGTTTCCTCCGGCGGAGATCCACGATGGACGACCACGTCCGGCCGCCGTCTGCCAGGCGCCCTCGACATGCACGTTTTTGCACGGAATATCGACCTTGCGCCCATTCACCAAAACATGTCCGTGATTTACCAGCTGACGGGCCTGGCGCCGCGAAGTGGAAAAGCCCGCGCGATAGACGGCATTGTCCAATCTGCGTTCCAGCAGGAACAAAAGGTTTTCGCCGGTAATCCCTTTCTGGCGCGCCGCGCGCTCGAAGTAATTACGAAACTGTCCTTCGAGAATAAAGTAAATGCGTTTTACTTTTTGTTTTTCGCGCAGCTGTTGGCCATAGCCAGCCAGAGCTTTGCCGCGACGCATGGAGTTACCGTGCTGTCCGGGCGGTTGTGTACCGCGCTTCTCAATCGGACAAGAAGGTTTGTAACAGCGATCGCCTTTAAGGAAAAGTTTTGCGCCTTCGCGGCGGCACAAGCGGCACACCGCATCTCTATACCTAGCCAATCGTTCTTGCCTCCAGTCTAATCACTTACTAGACGGAAAAGTTTACAGGCCGGAGCCCTTCATCCTTTAGGTCAAAGTCATTGCCAAATTCCAATTGCCGAGCCAATTTAGAAACAAATCGGAAATCGGCAATTGGCAACCGAAAATCTTCTACACTCGTCTGCGCTTCGGCGGCCGGCACCCGTTATGCGGAATTGGTGTCGCGTCGCGAATCGCAGTCACGCGAATGCCTGCATTATTAATTGCGCGAATCGCCGATTCGCGGCCCCCGCCGGGTCCCTTGACGCGAACCTCACACTGCTGCATCCCGGCTTCCATCGCGCGCCGTGCAGCCTCAAAAGCCGCCTGTTGCGCCGCAAACGGAGTCCCCTTTCGCGAACCGCGAAACCCACGCGCCCCCGACGAGGACTGCGCGACCAGATTGCCTTCCGTATCGGTTATCGAAATCAACGTGTTGTTGAACGACGCCGATATGTAGGCAATCCCCACCGGGATGTTCTTCTTTTCTTTCTTGCGAAAGACTTTTTTCTTTCCGCCTTCTGCTTTTGCCATGACTGTCAGTGGTCAGTGGTCAGTGGTCAGTGGCGATTTCGCGACCGAGAACTGACTACGGACATTTCTATTTCTTGCCGGGCGCCTTCTTCTTGGCAATCGTCGCGCGACGAGGTCCTTTGCGCGTGCGCGCGTTAGTATGTGTGCGCTGGCCGCGAACCGGAAGCGCCCGACGATGCCGCAGGCCGCGATAAGCACCAATGTCCATCAAGCGCTTGATGTCCATCTGCACGCGCTTGCGCAAGTCGCCTTCGATCTCGCCCTCAGCTTCGATCACGGCGCGAATCCGGCTCAAATCATCTTCACTGAGGTCCCTGATCCGCGTGTCGAGACTCACCTTCGCTTCAATCAAAATCGACGCCGAGCGCGATCTGCCAATTCCGTAAATTCTTGTAAGACCGATCTCCGCTCGTTTGTTGGGAGGAAGATCGACACCTGCGACACGAGCCATTGCTTATCCTTGTCTTTGTTTGTGCTTGGGATTACTGCAAATCACGCGCACCACACCTTTTCGGTGCACGAGCTTGCACTTATCACAGATTTTTCTGACCGACGCCCTGTTATTCGGCCGCGATCCAAATCGTAGGGTGACAATTCAACCAGGACCCGGTCGCCCGGAAGAATTCTGATGAAGTGTTTGCGCATCTTGCCTGATATATGCGCTAAAACCTGATGCTGGCTCTGCTCAAGCTCGACTCGAAACATTGCATTGGGCAATGTTTCGAGGACTTTGGCCATCACTTCTATCGCCTCTTCCTTTGCCATACCTACGTAGAACGCAGTTTAGCCTTGACTGGCAAATTGCACATAATAGCATGCACATTACACGATTACCAAGCCGTGGGCCGTGTCAGTTCGCGTGGGAACATCCTCGAGTCCGCGCTGCGGGGACGGGATACGGGTAAATACCTCCGGCCCTTCTTCCGTAATAGCGATTGTATGTTCAGCGTGGGCACTGGGCAGGCCGTCCACGGTTGTTACTGTCCACCCGTCCTTCAAAACCCTGGTGTGATGCGAGCCGATATTAATCATCGGCTCGATTGCGAAAACATATCCCGTTTTTATCTTAGGCCCCTTCCCGGGAGTGCCATAGTTTGGAATCTGCGGGTCCTCGTGCATCCGCCTGCCTATTCCATGGCCTACGTAATCACGCACCACCGAATACCCGTGCCCCTCAGCATAGATTTGCACGGCGGCGCCTATATCGCCGATGTGATTTCCGGCGCGACATTGCTGAATCGCCAATTCCAGGCATTCCTCGGTTACGTGAATCAGATTCTGCAGCTCGGCGCTTATGGTTCCCACGGGCACGGTCGTCGCTGTGTCGCCGACAAAGCCATCGAGGGTGACCCCGACGTCAATCGAAAAAATATCTCCTTCTTTGAGTTGATAACGGGAAGGGAACCCGTGCACCACCTGTTCATTGACAGAAGCGCAGATCGAAAAGGGAAAACCGTTATAGCCTTTGAACGTCGGATGCGCACCGGCGTCGCGGATCATTTTTTCCGCTGCCGCATCGACTTCAAGAGTCGTAATACCCGGCGCCACCATTCGCCGTAACTCTTGCAGCACCTCACCGACGAGCCTTCCCGCGGCGCGCATCTTATCGAGTTCTTTTCGCGACTTTCCGATGATCATTCCAACGAAGGCTGTAATTCAAATTCATTAACCCGCGCTAACCTCGCGGCTTTCAGAGATTATTTTTTCAAGATCCGAATAGATTGCTTCTGGCTCGCGCGTGCCATCCAAAGTCTTAAGTCGACCCGATTTTTTGTAATAGTCGAGCAACGGTCGGGTTTGATTCTCGTAGGTTTCGAGTCGAACCTGGACCTTTTCCAGGCTGTCATCTGATCGCTGCTCAAGCTGAACGCCGGGGTGGAAATCGCACGCATTGTCGGATTTTGGCCGCTTGAAATAATCATTATAAATCTCGTTACAGACCGGACAATTTCGCCGGCCGCTCAATCTCTTTTCGAGAATTCCGGTTGGCACATCAACCAGCACCGCGATCAACTCTTTACGCTGATCGGCGGCCAGATCCTCGAGCATTTCAGCCTGCGCCAGCGTGCGCGGAAACCCGTCCAGCACGTAACCATTCTTACAATCGTCGCGCGCCGTGCGCTGTCTCACCAATTCGATAACCACGTCGTCCGAGATTAGTTTTCCCGAAGTTTGAGTAGTATGGATGTCTTCCGCCTGAAGAGCGCGCAACATATCGCCGGTTGAAATCTGTGGCAGTCCCAACCGATCCTGGATTAAGCGGGCCTGGGTACCTTTGCCGGCACCAGGCGCTCCCATCAGAACAATAATCCTGGACATCGATTCTCGATTTTCGATTTAGATTTGCGATTTCCCGTTACTTCGCTCGACTGGTGCTGTGCTCAAAAACCTCAATCGCAAATCAGTAATCAAAAATCCAAAATATTTGTCAGGCGCGGCGCCCGCGCAGTCGGCCGCCACTGCCGAGGAACCCCTCGTAATTGCGCATCACCAGTTGAGCTTCGATTTGTGCCACCGTATCCATTGCGACGCCGACCAGAATCAAAAGAGACGTACCGCCAAAATAGAATTGATAATTCATCCCGGTAGGAATCCAACCGAGACCCGGCGTAGTACTGACAAATGATTCCAGCCAGGCCCCGATGAAAGGCAATCGCCCGACCTTGAAACCGCTGAGCATGAACTGCGGAAAGAAAGCGACCATCGCCAGATAAATCGCCCCCACCGTGGTCAACCTGGTGACGATCGTATTCAGGTACTCGGCAGTTGCGCGTCCCGGCCGAATTCCAGGCATAAACCCGCCATGCTTCCGCAGATTGTCAGCTACTTCTTCCACATTGAAAACGATGGAGACGTAAAAGAAGGTAAAGAACACGATCAGCGTGAGGAAGACCAACTCGTAGTAGGGATCTCCGGCGTGAAACAATTGGAAAAAAGCGAAAGTCTTGGCATACCAGTTATTTGGATCTTTCGGCGGTAATGCCGAAAACACACTCTGGGGCATTGAAAGCACGGAAGAGGCAAAAATGACAGGAATTACACCGCCCATGTTGAGTTTCAGCGGCATCGTGGTTTGTTGGCCGCCGACCATCTGGCGCCCCACGTGCCGCTTGGCATAACTAACGGGAATTTTTCGCCGTGCCGCTTCGACAAAAACGATAAATGCGATCACCGCGACCAGGGCCACCACCATCGCGATCACGCCGATGGTTTCGAGTGTATCGCCGCTCTTCAAACGATCGGCGACCTGCACCAGACCACGCGGCAAACCAATCACGATACCGGCAAAAATCAGAAGCGAAATGCCGTTGCCCACGCCGCGCTCAGTAATTTGCTCGCCCAACCACATGACGAAAATCGTACCCGTGGTGAGCGTTAACACGGTGGTTGCCAGGAATCCCCAGGTCGGCGCGCCTACGCCGTTAATTTGCAGCCAGTGCGCGACGAATGAAGTTTGAATTCCGGCGAGCCCGACAGTGAGATATCGCGTCCACTGATTAATCTTTTGCCGGCCCATCTCGCCTTCTTCCTGCAGCTTCTTTAGCTGTGGCGAGACCACGAGACCACAGTCATCAACTGCAGAATGATTGACGAGGTGATGTAGGGCGTAACCCCCAGGGCGAAGATCGAAATTGTCCGGAAGTTACCACCGGAAAAGAGATCCAGGACGCCCAGTAAGGTACCGCTGACATCGTGCCAGACAGCATCGAGACGAGTCTTATTAATGCCCGGCGCCCCGACATGCGCGCCCAGGCGATAGATTGCCAACATGCCCAAAGTGAAAAGGATCCGCCGACGCAGATCCGGCACATTAAACATGTTGCGAACAGCCGCGAAAAATTTTTCCATGCAGATTTAGAGCGTTGCTGTTTGGTCGTTGGACTTTGGTCGTTGGACTTTGGTCTTTGGACTTTCAATTACCGTAACCGCGCCGCCGGCTTTTTCAATCTTCTCGCGCGCGCTTTTCGTAAATCGATGCGCCGAAACTTTCACCGCCTTTGATATCTCCCCGTTGCCAAGCACTACGATGTCGTGTTTCGCTTTCTTGATAACGCCGCGACGGTGCAACACTTCAGGGGTAATTTCATCGTTCGCTGCAAAATTCCTGTCGAGCGCTTCGAGACTCACTTCAATCCATTGTTTTTTGAAAATATTCGTGAAGCCGCGTTTTGGCAGGCGGCGATGAAGGGGCATCTGGCCCCCCTCGAAGCCGGTCTTCGAAGAATAGCCGGAACGCGATTTCTGCCCTTTTTCGCCGCGGCCGGAAGTTTTTCCGAGGCCGGATCCGGGCCCGCGCCCGACGCGCTTCTTTTTATGAGTCGAGCCCTTTGCGGGATGGAGATTGTTTAGACTAAGTGCCATATAGTTAAAAAATCATTTTCCATTTTTCAATCGTCATTTTTCATTTTCCATTTCGAAGCGACATCGCGCGTCTCTGGTAGTGAATACGGTTAAATGACAAGTGACGAATGTCAAATGACTAATGGAAAATGATCTTAAGTCTTACTCAACAATTCGCAACAAGTGCGGCACCTTCGTCACCGCGCCGCGCATCGATGGCGTATCGGGCCGCTCGACGATTTGGTTCAACTTCCGAAGTCCCAGGCCGCGCACAATCTGCTTCTGGTTTTCCGGACACGCAATCGTGCTGCGATAGTACTGAATCTTGATCTTCGCTGGCGCGGTTTCGGTTTTCTTTTTCCTTGCTACCATGATTAAAGTTCTTCGACTTGTTTTCCGCGCAGCCGCGCTACTTCAAAAGGATCTTTCATCTTGAGCAAACCGTCGAACGTGGCGCGCACCACGTTGTGCGGATTAGTCGATCCCAGAACCTTCGTGCGCACGTCGCGGACACCCGCGGCCTGCATCACAGCGCGTACCGCGCCGCCGGCAATCACCCCGGTACCCGGCGACGCCGGTTTCATCAATACGCGTCCCGAGCCGAACCGGCCAATTAATTCATGCGGCAGCGTGTTTTCGATCAAGGGCACGCGAATGAGGTTCTTCTTAGCCGCTTCGATTCCTTTTTTTATCGCCAGAGGAACTTCACGCGCTTTGCCGGTGCCGAAGCCCACATGGCCGCCTTCGTCGCCGACGACAACAAGCGCAGCGAAAGAAAGGTTCTTGCCGCCCTTAACTACTTTGGTGACGCGATTGATTGAGATGACCTGGTCCTTCAGATCCAGGCCCTGTGTCCCAATTCTTTGCCTCGGTTGTCTCATTTCTTTTTCTTCTTGCTGCTCTTTTCCGGTTGCTCGACTGCGACCGGCTCCGCATTTTCCTCGACCGCGACCGCTTCCTCTCTGTTGAGTCCCGCCGCGCGCGCGGCATCGGTCAGGGCACGAACCCGGCCATGGTAAAGGTAACCGCCACGATCGAACACGACGCTGCTGACACCCGCGGCCAGCGCGCGTTCGGCGATAGCCTGACCAACTCGCTTCGCCGCTTCGACGTTTCCACCAGTCGATCCGCGCAAAGTCTTTTCCGTCGAAGATGCGGCGGCGAGTGTTCGCCCCTGCTCATCATCGATCAATTGCGCATAGATGTGACTCAAACTGCGATACACGGCGAGTCGCGGACGCCCGGTTGATCCCCGGACCTTTCGCCGAATGCGGTTGTGAATCGCGGATCGAACTTCTGCTCTTTTCTTATTAGCCATCACCTTATTTTCGATTTTCGATTGCCAATTGCCGATTTAAAAATCAATTGGAAAGCGGCAATCGCAAATCGGCAATGCCTTATTTTCCGGTCTTACCCGGCTTCAATTTCAGTGGCACATTTGCATAGCGCACGCCCTTGCCTTTATAAGCATCGGGCTTGCGCAGCTTGTGCATCTCAGCGCACACCTGGCCCAGTTTCTGTCGATCGATTCCGCTAATCGTGAGCGTCGTCTGATATTGCTGGATGTTGCCTTTGGTGGTCAGACGTTCCGCCTTCGCCTCAATCCCTTCAGGCAAGGGAAACTCGATCGGGTGCGAATAGCCGAGCGCGAAGACGATTTTTCGGCCCTGCACATCGGCCTTGTAACCCACGCCGACGATGTCCATCTGTTTTGAAAACCCCTCGGTCACGCCGACGATTGCGTTATTAGCCAGCGCCCGGGCCAATCCGTGCAGGGCGGCCTGCTCATTCGAAGCTCGCTCTGCAACCAGTTGCTCATTTTCCAGCTTAAAAGAAATTCCTTCGGGAACCGGGGTCTTCAGAACGCCTTTCGCACCTTTGACCTCCAGCTCGCGATCGTGGACCGTGACCGTGACCCCCTTGGGAACCTTAATCGGTTTTTTGCCAATACGAGACATAAATCATTTCCGATTTCCGATTTCCGATTTTTGATTGCCGATTAAGACTCAATCGGAAATCGACAATTGGCAATCGTCAATCAATACACCTCAGCCAGTAGTTCTCCGCCGACATTCTCCCGGCGCGCCGTCTTGCCACTCATCAAGCCCCGGGAGGTCGAAACAATATTCACGCCATAACCCCCGAGCACGCGCGGAATGTCGTGCGAACCAACATACACCCGCCGCCCCGGCCGCGAAACGCGTGCCAGGTGGGTGATCGAGGAGGTGCCACGCGCGTCGTAGCGCAGAAAAATGCGCACAACCTTTTTCGGGCCTTCGCCTTTGATGACGAAATTATTGACGTAACCTTCCTCTTTCAGGATACGCGCGATTTCCAACTTCAGCTTTGACGCCGGTATGTCCACGCGCGAATGCTTGGCCGCAACTGCGTTGCGGATTCGCGTCAACATGTCGGCAATAGGATCAGTCATTCCTTCAAACTCCATTTTCGATTGCCAATTGCCGATTGCCGATTGAAACAGAAATTGGAAATCGGCAATCGAAAATCGGCAATGTTCATTACCAACTGGATTTCACGACGCCGGGAATTTGTCCGGCCAAGGCCAGCTCGCGAAAGCAAATCCGGCACAGGTGAAATTTTCTCAAGTATCCGCGCGGGCGTCCGCACCGGCGACAGCGCGAGTAGCCGCGCGAAGAAAACTTTGGTTTGCGATTCGCCTTAGCGATTAGTGATTTCTTTGCCATGTCTTAACATTTTCGATTGTGGATTTCAGTTTTGGATTTGTCCTTCGACGAACGAAATCCAGGCCGCAATCAAAAATTGCAAGCCCAAAAACCCAAAAATCCCGTTACGTTCTAAACGGCATTCCCAGTCCTTTTAATAGCGCTCGCGCCTGCTCGTCATTACGCGCCGTGGTCACGATCGAGATATTCATGCCGCGCAGCTTGTCGACTTTGTTGAAATCGACTTCAGGGAAAATCAATTGCTCGCGAATGCCGATTGTATAGTTGCCGCGGCCGTCGAAGGCTTTCGGTGAAACTCCGCGAAAATCTCTGACGCGCGGCAGGGCAACCGAAACCAGGCGATCCAGAAACTCGTACATGCGCTCGCCACGCAAAGTCACCATCACGCCAATCGGCATTCCCTGGCGCAGCTTGAAACTGGCGATCGATTTTTTGGCCTTGGTAATCACCGGCTTTTGTCCAGCGATTGATCTCAGTTCCTCTAACGCCGTGTCGAGGACTTTGGCATTGGCAATCGCTTCTCCCATGCCCATATTGAGCACAATCTTTTGCACCCGCGGGATCGCCATCTTGTTCTTAATACCGAACTCACGGGCTATCGCCGGGGCGATCTCTTTCTGATAACGCTCTTTCAGTCTTGCCATTGTCTTTATCCGACAAACTTCAGCTTGTCGTAATTTTTCGCCTTGCAAGTCTCAGAGACAAACTCTGTCGGACTTACTTCTCTAATGAATGACCGCTGGCGGCCGCCACGCGCAGTTTCGTGCCATCGCCTTCGATCTGGTAACGCACGCGGGTCGGCTTACCTGATTGCGGATCGATCATTTGCACATTTGAGATATCGATCCACGATTCCTTATCGATGATCCCGCCGCCTCGATTGCCGGCTGCTCGCTGATGACGCTTGATCACTCCGGCGCCTTCAATCTTGACCTTGCCTTTGGTGGGCGCCACTTCCAGCACGCGACCGCGCTTTCCCTTGTCGCGTCCGGCGATAATCATCACCTGATCATTTTTCCTGATCTTTGCGCGTTTCATAATTCTCAAGACTCTCCGCCTAACGCGGATCGCAAGTTAACAACCTTTGCCGGCTCAAATCACCTCGGGCGCCAGCGAAACTATCTTCATAAAATTCTTGTCGCGCAGCTCGCGCGCCACAGGCCCGAACACGCGCGTGCCGATCGGCGTGCCGTCTTCCTTAATCAGCACCGCTGCATTCTGATCAAAACGAATGTAGGTTCCATCTTTGCGCCGCACTTCCTTGCGCGTGCGAACGATTACTGCGTCCTGCACCGTGCCTTTCTTGACTGCGCCGTCCGGCGAGGCTTCCTTCACCGTCACCTTGATGCGATCGCCGAGGCTGGCAATCGCCCCGGTTGAGCCGCCGATACCCATAATCATCTCGACTCGCCGCGCGCCTGAATTGTCAGCGACCTCTAGCGAGGTCTGCATCTGAATCATGACTTATCCTATTTTTGATTTTTGATTGCCGATTTCCGATTTAGCATTTGTTTTTGGTCACGCGCTCCAATCGAAAATCAAAAATCGCAAATCCAAAATTTACTTCGCCGCCTTCTGCAGAATTTCAACTACCCGCCAACGCTTTCGCGCCGACAGTGGCCGCGTCTCGACGATGCGAACGCGATCGCCGATGGTCGATCCCAGGTCATCGTGGGCCATAAACCGCGAAGTGCGCCGCACATAACGGCGATACTTTTGATGCAGCACTAAACGATCGACTCGCACGACGACAGTTTTCTGCATCTTGTCAGATGACACGATGCCGACCTTCTGTACCCGATTGCCCCGACCCGTTGAAGCCTTACTCGCTGCTGGCCGGCTGGCCTCCGGCGTGGTCGCGCTTTCAAGTGACGCCTCGCCGGGCGAAACCTGCGACCGCGCTGCGGCCATGGTCTCTGCCGGCGCCTCAACTTCTAACGCGGTTTCAGCGTCTTCACGAACGGCTGCCGCTACCGGCGCGTCTTCGGTTTTCTCGTCTTTCTTTTTTCTTCTGAACATTCTTAATTACTCGCGGCCTTTGCCTGGCCCTCTCGTTCGCGGGCAATCGTCCTGATCCGCGCCAGGGATTTTTTCTCCTGGCGCATTTTCTTGATCGCGTCGACTTCGCCCAGTGCCAATTTGAAATTCAAGCGAAAGAGCGATTCTTTCAGGCGAGCCGTTTCGGCCTGCAAGTCTTCGTCGCTCAGATCGCGATACTTATCAACTTCTTCCCGTCGTTTCATAAGCTCACTGCGTTCGCTGTCTCAAGTTCCAGGTTCAAAGTCTCAAGTCTGTTTTTCGAACTTGAAACCTGAAACTTGCAACTCGAAACTTCAGATCGCGCCCCCCTGCTGCTCGGCACGCGTTACAAATCTCGTCCGGATCGGCAGCTTCTGCGAAGCCAGCTTCATCGCGTCCCGGGCAGTCTTTTCGTCGACACCTTCAATCTCGTACAAAATCCGCCCGGGCTTCACCACGGCAACCCAATATTCCGGCGCGCCTTTTCCCTTTCCCATGCGCGTTTCGGCAGGTTTCTTTGTGACGGGCTTGTCAGGAAACATCCGGATCCAGATTTTGCCGCCGCGTTTGATGTGGCGCGTCATGGCAATACGCGCCGCTTCAATTTGGCGATCGGTGATCCAGGCCGCTTCCAGACTCTTCAAGCCGTATTCACCAAAGCTGATCTCGCTACCGCGAGTCGCAACGCCCTTGCGACGCCCGCGCATCTGCTTTCGGTGCTTAACTTTTTTCGGCATCAACATGGCGTCTTATTTCTCCGGCCTTTCACGGCGCGCTCGCGCGGGGCGCGCGCGCCCTTCGCGCGGACCGGTTCGGGTTTCATTTATCGGATCGGTGCCGGTGCCGCGGGCCATGGCGGCGTTCGGATCCAAAATCTGGCCACGGTAGATCCAGCATTTCACACCGATTACTCCAAATGTGGTGTGCGCCTCGGCCAGCCCGTAATCCACATCCGATCGCAGAGTATGCAGCGGCAATTGGCCCTGTAAGTGCCACTCGCTGCGGGCGATCTCGGCGCCGTTCAGGCGACCGCCCACTTTGACCTTGATTCCCTGGGCGCCAAAACGCAGTGACTCCTCCACGGCTTTGCGCATGGCGCGGCGAAACGCAATCCGCTTCTCCAGTTGCGCCGCGATCTTCTCGGCCTGTAACTGTGCATTCAGCTCCGGCTTGTGAATCTCCTGGATTGAAACCAGCACTTCACGGCCGGTACGCGAAGAAATATCACCTTTCAGCTTATCGATCTCGGCGCCTTTGCGGCCGATGATGATGCCGGGCCGCGAGGTGTAGATGATGATCTTCAAACGATTTGCGGCCCGCTCGATGTCGACGTGTGAAACTCCCGCGCCGGTGAAGCGCCGTTTCAAGTCGGCTTTCAGCTTGAGGTCTTCGATGAGGTAGTCACCGAATTGCCGCTTCGCAAACCAGTGCGAATGCCAATCCTTGTTATAGCCTAAGCGAAAACCGTATGGATGAACTTTCTGGCCCACTATTTATTCTCCATGTTTCTTTCGGCCGGTTGTCTTTTCCGATTTTCCCGAACTCTTTTTCTCGGCTTCCGGTTTGGCCGAGACTTTTTTCGACGCCGCTTTCTTCGTAGCCGTCTTCTTGTCTTTGCTTTCCGGCTCAGGGCTTTCAGACTTCTTCGCCGCCTCGGCGCGCCTGGCTCTCGGCGCCGCAGCAGCTCCTCCGCGTTTCGCCTTACGGCTTGCGGCCGGCGCTGCGGATTCAGGCGTTACTTTGTCGCCAGGCTTATCACTGGAAAGCAAAATCGTCACATGACAGAAATGTCTTCGTTGCCGATAGGCGCGACCCTGTGGCGCCGGACGCAATCGGCTTCGATGCTTGGTCGGCCCGCGATCAACGTAAGCAGCTTTCAACCAAAGTTCATCGGGATCGACGGCGATGTTGGCTTTTTCTGCTGTCTCGTTCGCGTTGGCAATTGCCGACCTCACGCATTTTTCAATGCCGAGCGCGGCGCGTTTGTTTGAATAGCGGAGAATCGCCAATGCCTGATTGACGTTCTTACCGCGGATCATATCGATCACCAGCCGCGCTTTTTGCGACGACCCCCGCAGATATTTCGCACTTGCTCTTGCTTCCATACGTCTTAACTCGCCGCCGGAGCCGCCGGCGCAGATGCTCCTGCCGGCCCGCTGACTTTTGCCACCTTCTCGGCCTTTTCGGCCTTGGTCCCGGAATGACCTTTGAATGTTCGCGTAGGCGCGAACTCGCCCAGTTTGTGGCCCACCATATTCTCAGTCACGTAGATTGGAATATGACGCTTGCCGTTGTGCACGCCGAAAGTCAGGCCCACCATCTCCGGCGTAATCGTCGAGCGACGCGACCAGGTCTTGATTACCGGTGGTCGCTGCCCGCCGCTGCGCAGGCGTTCGACAACTTTCTGAATGCCTTTATCAACCCAGGCGCCTTTTTTTAGTGAACGTGGCATGATTTCATTTTCGATTTTTGATTTCCAATTTTTGATTTTCGGATCAGCAATCGCCTTCGACGCATCGCCAATCGAAAATCGCAAATCAAAAATCAAAAATCACTTGACTCTCCGATCTCTCACGATCATTTTCTTCGTCCGTTTGTTCCGGCGCGTCTTGTAGCCGCGCGTCGGCTGGCCCCAGGGCGTCACTGGATTACGTCCGCCTGAGGTTTTTCCTTCTCCACCACCGTGCGGATGATCGACCGGGTTCATCGCCACGCCGCGCACATGCGGGCGCAGGCCACGCCAGCGCGACCGCCCCGCTTTGCCGAGCGAAATGTTTTCGTGCTCGACGTTGCCGACCTGTCCGACCGTGGCGCGGCAATTAACCGGCACGCGCCGCACTTCACCCGAAGGCATACGCAGCTGCGCATAATCGCCTTCCTTGGCCAGCACCTGCGCAAAAGATCCGGCCGCGCGCGCCATCTGACCTCCCTTGCCGGGACGCAGCTCAATATTGTGAATCTGCGTTCCCAGGGGAATGCTCCGAATTGGCAATGAATTGCCAGGAAGGATGTCGGCCTCTTCGCCGCTCATCACAGTCTTTCCAACTTCCAGGCCGACCGGCGCGATAATGTAACGTTTCTCGCCGTCAAGATAATTAACCAGCGCAATGTTCGAAGACCGATTAGGATCGTATTCGATTTGCGCGATGCGACCGGGCACGCCGTCCTTATCTCGCTTAAAATCGATCACCCGATAGAAACGCTTGTGACCGCCACCCCGGCGCCGCACTGTGATGCGCCCTTCGCTGTTGCGACCGGAAATGCGCTGCTTCGGCTCCAGCAGCGATTTCTCCGGAACCGCGTTCGGGGTCAATTCATCGCGCGTCAGATAGGTCTGATAGCGTCGCGCCGGCGATGTCGGTGTTAGTTTTTTGATGCCCATAACAACATTTCCGATTTTCGATTTTCGATTGCCTATTTAAAAGACCGTGTTCGCATAGAACCAATCAAAAATCGGCAATGCTTAAATCGCTTCTCCGTAGTCCACCGGCTTCTCGCCCGCCTTCAACGTGACGAACGCTTTCTTCCACGAAGGTTTGCGTCCTTCAAAGCGTCCGCGCCGGGCCAATTTGCCGAGAAAATTTGCCGTGCGAACCTCATCGACCTTGACCTGAAAGATCGTTTCGACGGCGCTCTTAATCTCAGGTTTCGTCGCGCGCCGATCGACCCGAAACGTAAGCAACTGGCGGTGGTCCTGGGTCTCTTCCTTCGCGACCAGTGCCTTCTCGGTAATTACCGGAGACTTAATGATGTCCCAAACAGTTCGCATCGCTTATGCTGCCCCCGCCCGGTCGCGCGCCGCCCGGCGCGGTCTGGCTTCCGCGGCCGTCGCATGACTTTCATGCTCTTCGTCATCTTTCAGCCTCGGCTTGAGTATGTCCGTCAGCTCGGCCACGGTCTTCGGTGTCAGCACGAGCTTTTGATGATTGACGAGATCGTAGATATTGACTCCGTAGCTATTTACAACTTTCACCGTATGCACATTTCGTGAAGCAAGCATCAGGTTCGTGTTCTTCAAAGAATCGACGATCAAGGTCTTCCCACCAAGGTTCAGCGTGCCCAGCGTCGAGATCAATTCTTTCGTCTTTGGATGATCGAGCTTCCATTCGCTGATGACAATTAAATTGCCTTCGCGCAAGCGCTCCGAAACCACCGAAGACATCGCTTTCTTTCTCATCTTCTTCGGCAGGTTGTAAGACCAGTCGCGTGGTTGCGGCCCGTGGACATTACCGCCGCCTTTCCAAAGCGGCGAGCGCAAAGACGCGATTCGCGCGCGACCCGTTCCTTTCTGCCGCCAAAGTTTCCGACCGGCCCCGGAGACATCGCCCCGGGTCAGAGTTGCAGAGGTGCCGGCCCGGCCGTGCGCCAGGAAGCTGCGGACCGCCTCATGCACCAAAGGCTCGTTCAGCTGCACTCCGAACACGGTGTCGGCCAATTCGATCTCGCCGACCTCTTCATTCTTCAAGTCGTGAATCTTGACAGTTGGCATATGCGAACTCCGTTCAGGGCGAGGGACGATGGTTGTCGTCCCCGGTCCATGGTCTATTTCCTCTGCCTTGCTGCCTTCTTAACAATAACCACGCTGCCCGTAGCGCCCGGGACCGCGCCGCGGATCATTAATAAGTTGTTATCGACATCAACCCGCGCCACGGTCAGGCTTTTAATCGTCACCCGAACGTCTCCCATGTGGCCCGACGAACGATTGCCTTTTATTACCCGTGAAGGGAAAGCCGAGGCGCCAATGGAACCCGGGGCGCGCACGTTCATTGAACCATGCGATTCCGGACCGCGATTAAAATTATGGCGCTTGATTGTGCCGGCGAATCCACGACCTTTCGATTTTCCCACCACATCAACAATGTCGCCGTCGGAAAACTGATCAACCAGAATTTTGTCGCCAACGTTTGTATTGTCGTCAGACGCTTCGAGGCGGAACTCTTTCAACACGCGGGTCGGCGGAATTCCGCTGCCGGTCTTTTCAAAGTGACCGCGCATCGGTTTGTTGACGTTCTTCAATTTAATTGGACGATCTTCCACCAGGCCAATCTGCACCGCATCGTACCCATCTTTGCCGCCGGCGGATTTCTTTTGCACGACGACGCAAGGGCCTGCCTTGATGACCGTCACGGGCGTGACCGTGCCGTCCGGCGCAAACAATTGCGTCATGCCAACTTTCTTGCCGATGATTCCGTTAATCATTGTCGATTTTCAATTGCTGATTGCCGATCGATGAATTGATCTGACCAAAAGCCAATCGGAAATTGGCAATTGGAAATCGGCAATGCCCTTATTGTTTTCCAAAAGCCTTAATCTCAACGTCCACGCCCGCGGGCAGATCGAGTTTCATCAGCGCATCAACCGTCTGCGGTGTCGGATCCAGAATGTCCATCAAGCGCTTGTGCGTCCTGATCTCGAACTGCTCGCGCGATTTCTTATCAACGTGCGGCGAGCGCAGGACCGTCCACTTGTTCTTGACGGTAGGCAAAGGCACCGGACCCGCCACCCGCGCACCCGTGCGCTTGGCAGTTTCGACAATCTCGGTTGTCGATTGGTCGAGCACGCGATGATCGTAAGCCTTCAGCCTGATTCTGATTTTTTCATTAAGCATTAGTTTGTCCGTTGTTCGTCGTCAGTTGTCAGTTGTTTTTGCAACTAACAACTAACTACTGACCACTGACTATTCGACCACGTCCGAAACCGTGCCTGCGCCCACCGTCCGGCCGCCTTCACGAATCGCGAAACGCAGCCCCTTCTCCATGGCAATCGGCGCAATCAGCTCAATCTCCATCTGCACGTTGTCACCCGGCATCACCATC
>WNGK01004104.1_pt1 | contig 26141 bp, 18 predicted proteins | sample 5400601 | NCBI WGS metagenome assembly WNGK01 (sample SAMN13153376, study PRJNA577476) | soil metagenome | isolation source: 60 cm soil or saprolite under Garry oak tree replicate 1 | place: USA:California | collected 2016-06-15
GCGCGTCCGCCGCCACGACCGGCGATTGCCCCGGCTCGTGTCCGACCTCGCGCACCGCCACGCCCCGACCGAAGATCCACCCCGTCGTATAGAACGTCGCCTGGATTCCCGCCTTCAGCGAGCCCGCCCGCGCGGTTTCGACGGTAACGGAATCGCCCGCCGTCAGGGCGACCGGGGCCGGCTTCTCGAGCACCTGGTCGACCCGCACCACGATTGTCCGGGGCGATGCCGGGACCTCGGGGACCGCGACGGCGCCGACCTGCGTGACGGTTCCGATAAAGATGAAGTCGGATTGCTTCACGAGTGCCGCCCGGCTCATCTGGGCGACCGCGGCTCCGGGAAACGAAAGCGCGACCGCGAGGAGCATCGCTGACCGAGTGTGCATGGGACCCTCACTGCGACCGTCTGTCGTCATGGCAGGACCGGGACGCTGAAGAAGAACGGATCGATCGAGACCGCCACCGGGGCACCCGAGCCATCGAGTAGCCGATGCGTCGGGAAGTCCACACGCCGTTGATACACCACGCCTTGCGGGAAGTTGGCGGAATCGGGCGCGTTGTTCGCAGAGAATATACCGAGGAACTGGTTCCCGCGGGCGAGCAGGCAGTTGTAGTCGCCGATGTACGGGAGGAACTGGAACGGCGGTGTCGTGGCCGGGACCGTGGCGAGGACGACGTCCTGGTGCGTCGCGAAGCCGTCCCGGGATTGCTCCAGGCGCGTGACCCACCGGCTGGCGCCCGCGGGCCCGGTCACCTGCTGATACAAGAGGCCGACCGTGCGGTTGGTCGAGACCGCCAGGCTTGCGTCGGTGGCGTTCGTCAGGGTGCGCAGGTCGCCGCTCCAGGTCGCGCCGCGGTCGGTCGAGCGCCGCACATGCACCGTATAGATGTCGCCCGTCCCCACGCGATCGGCCCATGCCAGGTACACGTTGTCGCTATGGAGCGCGTCGACCGCGATCGACAGCGTGGACCCGATGCGCTCCTGTCCCAGCGTCGGCGCGTTGGACCAGGGGATGGTCACGCCGGTCGCCACGAGGCGGCCGGGGAGGTGGTCCGACGGGTCGACCAGGTCGCGGAACGGGGTCGCGCCGGTCGCGCCGCTATCGTCGCGCACCACGACGACGTCGCTCGTCACATCCGCTCCCGCGTTCGACCGCCAGCCGAAGTACGCGACGTATACGGTGTGATCCTGTGCCACGGCGGGCCGGATGGACGGGCCATTCTGCCCCGCGGTGTTGCGGGTTTCGATGCGCCGGGACGTATAAGTCGTGCCCCCGTCCAGCGACACGTCGACGGTGGCGGTCCGCCCGTCCGGTGCGTCGAAATCATTGAGGCCCACGTACACGCGGTCGGCGTTGCCGACGGCGGTCGTGCGCACGAAGGGCTGATCGATGTCGGCGCGGAACCCTTGCAGCGCCATGGTCGCGGGCGATAAGAAGTCGTTCGCCTTGAGCTCGTTCAAGGGGAAGTCGGGCACCTTCAGGATTCCCGCGTACAGCATGGGCGGGTTGCCCCCGACGGCGTGCGTGATATCGGCCGTCATGGACTCGCTGGGGAGGGTGTTGCGGAGCGTCCAGGAGTCGCCCCCATCGTCGGACACGAAGATGGGCGCCGTCGCGCTCGCCGAGCCGCCGGGATTCGGCGTGAAGGCGGAGGCCGCCATGAGCTTCGGGTTCGAGGCGTACAGCGCCAGGAACGGCTCGGCGTCCTGCCAGGTTTCCCCACTCAGTGAGAGAGGGATCAAGTCTACGACCCGTCCGCCCGCCAGCTTGGCCGGTGGCACTTGCCGCTCCGATCCGGTACAGGCGGCGAACAGGGCGACTCCGACGGCAATCATTGTGGCTCGCATGACCCAATATACCCGGCCGCTATATCAGCGGGGCTGGAGCTGTTCCACCACGAGATCACCGCGCGAGAGATAGCGTCCGGGGAATAACTGACCCCGGGCGAGAAGCCCCGGGGTCACATAGACCGTTCCCCCCCTCGCCCGGGCCGAGCATCTTTCCCGCCCATGAACCAGATCCGATCGACCCTGCTGCTCGCCTCACTCGCCGGTGCGCTCGCCGCCGCGGTGCCGGCGCGAGCCCAGACCATCCCGCCCAGCGCGTTCGGCGCGCTGCGCTGGCGGCTCATCGGCCCGCACCGCGGCGGTCGGGTGCTGGCGGTGGCCGGCATTCCCGGCGATCCCGCGACGTTCTACTTCGGCGCCGTGGACGGCGGCGTGTGGCGCACTCGGAACGCCGGCGTCACCTGGGACCCCTTGTTCGACGACCAGCCGATCGCCTCCATCGGGGCGCTCGCCCTCGCGCCCTCCGATCCGAACGTGATCTACGTGGGCACGGGCGAGGCGGCGATCCGGTCCGACATCACCTACGGCGCCGGCGTCTATAAGTCCAGCGACGGCGGCGCTCATTGGCGCGCCCTCGGCCTCGCCGACACGCGCCACATCGGCAAGGTGCTGGTCGACTCTCGGAACGCCGATGTCGTGCTGGTCGCGGCGCTGGGCCACGCGTACGGCCCCAACCCCGAGCGCGGCGTGTTCCGCTCCAGCGACGGCGGACGCACCTGGACCAAGGTGCTGTACAAGGATCCCGATACCGGGGCCATCGACCTGGCGGCGAATCCCGCCGATCCCCAGGTCGTGTACGCCGCGCTCTATCAGGCGCGCCGCACGCCGTGGGAGCAGTACCCGCCGGACGAAGGACCGGGGAGTGGCCTGTACAAGTCCACCGACGGCGGGGTCACCTGGACGCCCCTCACGGGACACGGTCTTCCTTCCGGTCCGGTCGGCCGCATCGGACTGGCGGTGGGCCGCGGCGGGCGGGTGTACGCGCTGATCGGCGCGAAAACGGGCGGGGGCGGGCTGTACCGCTCCGACGACGCCGGCGCGACGTGGCGGCTCGCGGGGAACGATCCACGGCTCACGAACCGCAACTGGTACTTCTGCCGAGTCACGGTCGATCCCCAAAACCCTGACATCGTGTACGTGCCCAACGTGGCGCTGCTCAAGTCCACCGATGGCGGTAAGACGTTCGGTGTGCTCAAGGGGCAACCTGGCGGGGATGACTACCATGAGCTGTGGATCGACCCCACGAGCCCGACCCGCATGGTCGTGGGCAGCGACCAGGGCACGGTGATCACACTCGACAATGGCCGGACCTGGAGCAGCTGGTACAACCAGCCCACGGCGCAGTTCTACCACGTGGTCACGGACGACGCCTTCCCTTACCGCGTGTACGGCGCCCAGCAGGACGCGGGCACCGCGGGCGTGGCGAGCCGCAGCGATTTCGGCGAGATCACCTTCCGCGACTGGGCCCCGGTGGGCGCGGGCGAGAGCGGCTATCTCGCGCCCGACCCGCTCGACCCCGACATCGTGTATGGGGGCGATACCTACGGGGGCGTGCATCGGTTCGATCGGCGCACCGGCCAGTCGCACGATATCTCGCCCTGGCCCGTGTCGACGTTCGGGCAACCGCTGCCGGGATGGAAATACCGTTTCACGTGGACGTCGCCGCTGGTGTTCGACCGCGTCGACCGGCACACGCTCTACCTCGGCGCCCAGGTGGTGCTGCGCACCAGAGACGGCGGCCTCCATTGGGAGTCGATCAGCCCCGACCTGACGGGCGCCGTCGCCCGACCCACCGCAACCGACACGGGCCCGCCTACGATCGCGAACGCCGCGGCGCGCGGCTACGGCGTGGTGTACGCCATCGCTTCGTCGCCCCGCGCGGCGGGATTGCTCTGGGTGGGCTCGGACGACGGGCTGATTCACCGCACCCCCGACGGAGGGCGGGACTGGCGGAACGTGACGCCACAGGGCCTCGAGCCCTGGAGCAGCATCAGTTTGCTCGAGGCGTCGCCCTTCGACACGGCGGTCGCGTACGCCGCGGTGGACCGCCACCGGGTGGACGACTTCGCGCCCTACATCTATCGCACCCGCGACGGGGGCGCGCACTGGACCCGCGCCGATGAGGGGATCGCGCCGCAGGCGTACGTGCAGGCCGTCCGTGCCGATCCCGAGCGTCAGGGGCTCCTGTACGCCGGTACCGAGACGGGCGTCTACGTGTCGTTCGACGACGGCGACCACTGGCAGTCGCTGCAACTCAACCTGCCGGTGGCGTCGGTGCGCGACCTCGCGGTCCACGGCCGCGACTTGATCGCCGCCACGCACGGTCGCTCGTTCTGGGTGCTGGACGATCTCGCGCCACTGCGTCAGCTGGATGACTCCGCCCTCCGTGGTCCTGTCCATCTGTTCGCTCCGGCGCCGGCGATCCGGCTGCGTCGCAGCGACAGCAACGACACCCCGCTGCCCCCCGAGGAGCCGCACGGCACCAACCCGCCGGCCGGCGCGGTGATCGACTATCTGTTGCGCGCGGTGCCTCCCGGTCCTGTGACCCTGGAGATTCGCGACGCGCGCGGCGCGGTGGTGCGCCGCTTCTCGAGCGACGACCACGCGACGCCACCGGCGGAGCCTGTCCAGTTCGCCGACGACTGGCTGCCGCGCCTCGACCCGCCCACGCGCAATGGCGGGCTGAACCGCTTCGTGTGGGATCTGCGCTACCCGCCGCCGCCGGCCGCGCGTTACAGCTACAGTATCGCAGCCGTAGCCGGCCAGGGAACGGTCGCCGAGCCGCAGGGACCGCTGGTGCTGCCCGGGGTTTACGAGGTCCGGCTCGGCGTCGCAGAGCGGACGTACACGCGGCCGCTTCGCGTCGAGCTCGATCCGCGGGTCCACGTCGCCGACTCGACGCTCGTGGCCCAGCTGCGGCTCGGCCTCGACATCTGGAATGCGATGGCGGAGCAGCACGCGCTCGCGGGCAGCCTGCGCAGTGCACGCGATCAGATCCGCGCCCTCGCCAGCCGCTCGGTCGATCGCGCGACGCGGGGCTCGCTCACCGCCATCGAGGGGCTGGCCGACAGCCTGGCGCGGGCGTCAGGCGGCGCGAGCGACGGCCTGGCCGGGCTCGAGACCGCAGTGGAGAGCGCCGATCGCGAGCCTACTCAGCAAGCGCGGGCCGTGTTTGCCGCACAGCGCGAGCGCGTGGCGAGCGCAGTGCGCCGCTGGCAGCAGGTGCTCACCACCGAGCTGCCCGCGCTCAACGCCCGGCTCGGGCGGCAAGGGGCGGCGGCGGTGCAGCTGCAGGAGCAGGTGCCTGACAGGAAGACCGGGCCGTGGTAGCGCCCATCGGATCGTGATCCACTTTGCGTCACCGGTCTGGCGGTGGTCGGTCAGGGCGCTACGTTAGTCCCGTTCCGCCGATTCCCCCTCCGGAGGTCCCGCGTGCGTACTCTCGTCGGCAGCAGCGCTCCGCGCAACGGCGTCGTTTCCCTGCTCCTCGCTCTCTGCTGTGGCTCGCTGGGCGTGGCCCAAAGCGATGCCCCCCCGCCCACGGCCCCCCTGCTGCTGCGCCGGCCTGCCATCAGCGCGACCCAGCTGGTCTTCACCTATGGCGGCAACCTGTGGATCGTGAGCCGGGATGGCGGCGATGCGCAGCGGCTGACGGCGGGACCGGGTACGGAGAACGAAGCGGCGTTCTCGCCCGACGGGAAATGGGTGGCGTTCACGGGGGAGTATGACGGGAATCCGGATGTGTTCGTCGTGGCGGCGGGGGGCGGTGTCCCCAAGCGGCTGACGTATCACCCCGGCGTGGACGACGTGGTGGGGTGGACGCCGGACGGGAAGAACGTGCTGTTCCTGTCGACGCGCTCGAGCTACTATCACTTCGCCGCCAGGCTGTATTCGGTCCCGCTCGACGGCGGTTTCCCGACCGAGTACCCCCTGCCCATTGTGGCCGCCGCCTCGCTGTCGCCGGACGGGTCGCACATCGCCTACGTGCCGCATCCGCAGTGGCAGCGCGCCTGGAAACGCTACCGGGGCGGTCAGACGACGCCGATCTGGGTGGCCGACCTGAAGGATTCGCGCATCGAGAAGGTGCCGCGCGAGAATTCGAATGACTTCAATCCCATGTGGGTGGGAAGCACGGTCTACTTTCTCTCCGACCGCAACGGCGCGGTGAGCTTGTTCGCGTACGACTCGAAGACCAAGCAGGTCAGCGAAGTCGTCAAGAACGACGGGCTGGACTTCAAGTCGGCGTCCGCTGGGCCGGGAGCCATCGTCATCGAGCAGGTCGGGGCACTGAAGCTGTACGACCTGAAGACGCACCAGACCAAGACACTCGGCGTGCGGGTGTCCGGGGATCTGCCGCAGGTACGGGCGCACTTTGCGAAGGTGGATCCCCAGCGGATTCGCAACTTCGGTATCTCGCCGACCGGCAAGCGCGCGGTGCTGGAGGCGTGGGGCGAGATCTTCACCGTGCCTTCCGACAAAGGAGACATCCGGAACCTGACCAGGACGCCGACGGTCGCGGAGCGGGATCCCGCGTGGTCTCCGGACGGAAAGTGGGTGGCCTACTTCTCGGAGGCGTCGGGTGACTACAACCTCGAGATCCGCGACCAGAGCGGGCTCGGCGAGGTGAAGAAGATCAACCTCGGCAATCCGCCGTCGTTCTTCTATTCGCCCCAGTGGTCCCCGGACGGCCAGAAGATTGCGTACAGCGACAAGCGGTTGAACCTGTGGTACGTGGACCTGGCGAAGGGTGCGCCGGTGAAGGTGGATGCCGATTACTACGAGGGAGCGTCTTTCAACGTGCGGTGGGCGCCGGACAGCCGGTGGCTCGTGTACACCAAGCAGCTGCCGAGCTTCCTGCATGCCGTCTGGGTGTATTCGCTCGAGCAGGGGAAGAGCTTCCAGGTCACCGATGGGATGAGCGATGCGCTGTTCGCGACCTTCGACCGCAGCGGCAAGTATCTCTACTTCGCCGCCAGCACCGATGTCGGGCCTTCCGCCGAGGGGTTCGACATGTCCAGCAACAACCGGCCCCTCACCCGGAGTGTGTACGCGGTCGTGCTGGCGAAAGACCAGGGCTCGCCGCTCGCACCGGAGAGCGACGAGGAAAAGGCCAACGAGCCGAAGGTGGACGAGAAGGACAAGCCCAAGAAAGACGAGGTTCCTCCCCTCGTGCGGATCGACCTCGAGGGGATCTCGCAGCGCATCGTGTCGCTACCGATCCCGGCGAAGAATTACGTGAACATCGTTGCCGGCAAGCCGGGCATCCTGTTCCTTTCCGAGGGACCGCGCGTCATCACGGAATCGGACTACCCGAACCTGACCCAGACTCTTTACAAGTGGGACTTGGAGAAGCGGAAGCTCGACAAGTTCGTCGAGGAGATCAACGACTACACGGTGTCGTTCAACGGCGAGAAACTGCTGTATCGGAAGGGCGAGCAGTGGGTGATGGCGGGAACGGAGGAGCCGCCCACGAGCGGCGGCAAGCCCAAGCCGGGGGAGGGTCCGCTCAAGCTGGATTCGCTGCTCGTCTACGTCCAGCCGCGGGAGATGTGGAAGCAGATGTATCGCGAGACCTGGCGGATCGAGCGGGATTTCTTCTACGACCCGAACCATCACGGGCTCGATCTCGGCAAGGTGGCGGCGAAATACCAGCCGTACCTGGACGGCCTCGCCTCGCGCGACGAGCTCACGTACCTGCTGGAGGACGCGCTGGGTGAGATGACGGTGGGGCACATGTTCCTCTGGGGGGGCGAGCGGCCGGAGCCGAAGAAGCTGAAGGGCGGTTTGCTGGGCGCGGATTACGCGCAGGAGAACGGGCGGTACCGCATCACCAAAGTGTACGACGGGGAAAACTGGAACCCGGGCCTACAGGCGCCGTTGACCCAGCCGGGGGTGAACGTCAAGGCGGGCGACTATCTGCTGGCCGTGAACGGGCGCGACCTGCGGTCCGGGGACAACCTGTACAGCTTCTTCGAGGAGACCGCCGGGAAGCAGGTGGCCTTGAAAGTGGGGTCGGCGCCCGACGGCAAAGGCGCGCGCGACGTGACGGTCGTCCCGGTGGAGAGCGAGGAAAACCTGCGGCGCTTCGCCTGGATCGAGGGCAACCGGCGCAAGGTGTCCGACATGACGGGCGGACGCGTGGGCTACGTGTACCTGCCCAACACGGCGGGGGCCGGCTATAGCAACTTCAACCGCTACTACTTCGCGCAGGTAGGGAAGGAAGCGGTGATCATCGACGAGCGGTTCAACGAAGGTGGACAGCTCGCGGACTGGGTGGTGGATTTCCTGCATCGGCCGCTCATGAGCAAGATCATGACGCGCGAAGGCGCGGACTGGAGCAGTCCGTCGGCGTCGATCTACGGACCCAAGGTGATGGTCGTCAACGAAATGGCCGGGTCCGGGGGCGACGCCTTGCCCTGGTACTTCCGCAAAGCCGGCGTCGGACCGTTGGTGGGAAAGCAGACCTGGGGCGGACTGGTCGGGATCGGCGGCTATCCGGAGCTGATCGACGGCGGCAACGTCATGGCGCCGCGCTTCGCGTTGTACGGACTAAACGGAGAGTGGGAGGTGGAAAACCACGGGATTGCCCCCGACTACGACGTCGACCTCGATCCCGCGGCGGTGCGACAGGGGCACGATCCACAGCTGGAGAAGGCGGTGGAAGTGGTGCTGCAGCTGATGAAGCAGCACCCAACGCCGCAGTACAAGCGGCCGCCCTTTCCGAATTACCACGGGCAGGATGGCCTGGGAGTGAAGGAGACGGCCGCGTCACGCTGACGCGGCGCGCGGTGCCAGTCGCTGCCTGATGGCGCCGAGGTGGTACGCGGCGTGCGCGATCGCGCCTATCGCAACGCCCAGCGCGTCTTCGTCCCACACGGTGTGCGTCTCGACCGCGACCAGCAGGCTCTCGTACTCGCGCCGCAGCCGAGCCTGCAGGTCGGCCCAGCCACGGTCGTCGACCGTAGTCACCGTCCAGCTGCGCCCTCGGTCGCGCGACGTAGGCTGGCCCCGCAGGCCCAGGGTCGAAAGGGCGAGGCTCGAGCTCAGGTGATTGACGTGCCCGGCGATGGTCGTGCGGCCCGGCCCCCCGCGCTCGGAGGCCTGGAGAGCGCTCAAGCCGCCGAGCGTCCCGAATGCGCCCGTTCCCGGGGATGTGTCGGTGAAGTACGTCCACGGACCGGGAGGCCCGTCGAAGGCTTCGCGTAGCATTCGCGTCAGCAGACTCACCGTCACGGCCGCGGGCGTCGCGCTCATGGAGAGCAATCGTGAGTCACGACCGTCCGGCGCGCCCCTTCGTGACGCCTCGACTCCGGATCAGTAAGAGCACGGCGCCGACGAGCCCGACGGCGCTGGGATCGATACCCGCGAGGTAGTCGACCAGTCCCCACGCTATCAGGCGGAATTGTGTACCGTACTGAGTCATGCTTCATTAATGAACCAAATCGCTGGGAAGTTCCTGCAACCCCATTTCCTCGAGGAAGCTCGAGCCCCCCGCCTCCATCCCGAAGCGTCGCTCGACCCGCGTCAGCACCAGCCGCTCCCGCGCCCGCGTCATTCCCACATAGAGCAGTCGCCGCGCCTCCTGGATCTCCGCCTGCCGATTCTCCTTGGATTCGCGCACGCCCGGAATCTGGTAATCCTCCACGCCCACGATGTACACACGCGAAAACTCCAGGCCCTTGGTCGAATGCAGCGTGAGGAGGTTGACGCGATCGGGCGCGACCTCGATGCCCTCGGATGTGGAGAGCGCCACGCGCTCGAGCAATCGGTCGATACTCTCCGCGAGGGTGGCCGAAGAATCGCCATCCATCAGTGCCCGCAATCGCGCTACCGCCGCGGGGTAGCGCTGAGCGGGATCGGGCTCGGCCCGGAGGCGGGTCATGAGGGGGCGCCCACCGAGCCGCTTGATGACCTCGTCGACCGGCGGGGCGGCGGCGGCACCGCTGCGCTCGCGCTCCATCTCGTAAAACGCCAGCGCATCGCTGTACCGACCCAGCGTATAGAACGTCGCCACCTTGAACAGAAGGTCCCGCTCCCCGCTCCCCGCTCCCTGTTCGGTTCGGGGCTCGAGTGCGAGCGCCAATCCGAGGTAGTCGAGGAGGTTCACAAGCACCGCCTTGCGCGCCCGAATCGCTCGCTGGCGCTCGAGCTCGCGATACACGCGCGCCAGCGTGACCGCGTCGTCCAACGCGTGATGCGCCCGGCCGGCGTCGATCCCGTACCGCAGCGCGAGGTCCTCGAGCTTGGCGCTATCGCGGGAGAGCGAGCGAACCAGCGGCAGCGTGTCGTAGAACACCAGGCTGTCCACGCCGTCCTGTCCCGCCGCCAGCCGGCGCAGCACCGGAATGTCGAAATGCTGGCCGTTATGTGCGATCAGGACGTCGTCGCCGATGAAGGCTCGAAACGCGGGCCAGACTTCGGGAAAGGGGGGCGCGTCCTGCACAGCGGCGTCCGAGTACCCGTGGACTTTGGTCGCCCCGGCCGTGATCGGGCGGTACGGCTTCACGAGCGTGTGGAACCGATCGACGATCTCGCCCCCCACTACGCGCACCGCCCCAACTTCGACGACCTCGCAAACGTCCACATCTTTGTCGGTGGTTTCCAAGTCGAACGTGACGTAGCGGGGGAGGTCATGGACGATGTCGAGGGAGTGGAGGTTCTGGAGGGCCTTGAAGAGCGTGAGGGCGAGGCCGTGCGGGCCGCCATCCTGTGGCCCAATCACAACCTCCCCAACCTCCCCAACCTCCTCAACCTCCCGCCGCACTGCGGCGGAAGACGGTACGTGACGGAGGCCTGCGGCGGCCAGCATTCCCCTCAGCGCGATCTCCAGCCCTCCCTGAGGCTCGATCACGATGTCCTGCTCCGCGGCAATCGCCGCGCCGAGCCGCTCGGCGAGCCGCATGGCCTCCGGGATGGCGGCAGGATCGGTGAGCTCGTCGTGCCGCTCCTCCAACGCGTTCCAGAGGGGGTCAGGGGGTGAGGCCGACGTCGTGGAGAGGGGGACAGGGGGTGAGGCCGAGATCGCGGCCTCGACTTCCTGGAGAAAGTGCGCCGAGAGCACGCAACGCGCGAACGCCTCGAGCGCGACGGGGTCGCCGGGATCCCGCACGATCCGCAGCGCGGCGATCACGTACTTGATGACGTCGTCCTCGACCAGCGCGCGGCCGCGCGCCAGCCGGCAGGGAATCCCCGCACGCACGAGCCGCCCCTCGAGGTACTCGCCGAGCTTGTGCCTGCGGTAGAGCACCGCGTAGTCGCCCCATCCCAGGCCGGACGCCGCGCGGTCGGCGAGGATGTCGTCGAGCAGCCAGGAGGCCTCTTCCTCTTCATCGCGGAACGCGAACGCGCCCACGTCGTACGCCGACTCCTGCTCCGCGCTGAGCTGCTTCTCGAATAATTGGGGATTCTGAGCCAGCACGCGCCGGGCGGTCTCGAAGATCTGGCGCGACGAGCGGCAGTTCCGGTCCAGCACGATGGGCCGGTCGATCTCGTAATCGCGGGCGAACCGCACCAGGACGTAGGGGTCCGCCCCCGTCCAGGTGAAGATCGACTGCTCGTCGTCACCGACGGCGAAGAAGTTGCCGTGCGGCGCCGCCAGGCGCTTCAAGAGGTCGTACTGGACGGCGTTCACGTCCTGGAACTCGTCCACCAGGAGATAGTCCCAGCGCGCGGCGATCGCGTCGGCGAGGTCGCCGCGCGTGCGTAACAGCTCCTCGGCTTTCGATACGAGGTCGTCGAAGTCCAGCATGTTGCGGTGCGCGAGCCAGGCGGCGTACTCGCGATACAGGCGCGCGTCGTCCGCGGTCAGCTCGAAGTCGTGTTTCTGGACGCGGTGCCGGCTGAACCGATTGAGGAGCGATCCCCGCTGCTCGAGCGGCACGTGCAGCCGGCCGAGGATGACCTTCTGGTACTGCTCGTCGGCCACGCCGAAACCCTTCCGCAGGCCCGCCGCCTCGGCGTGCTCGCGCAGCAGGGCGAGACACAGCGCGTGAATCGTGCCCCGCGTGATTCCCTCCGCACGGTGCTCCAGCGTGTGCTTCAGGCGAACGGCAATCTCTTCGGCGGCCCGATTCGTGAACGTGACGGCGCAGATGCGCTCGGGCGCCATGTGGAGCGTGTCGATCAGATGGTGGATCCGGGCGATCAGGCAGAACGTCTTCCCCGCCCCGGGTCCCGCGACCACGAGCACCGGGCCGAGCGGTGCCTCAATGGCGAGGCGCTGCGGGGGGAGGGGGTCGAACTCCATGCCGGAGTCTAGTGGTGCGGCCCTCGAACGTCACGGGACGACACTGGTCACCGGGCGTCGAACCTCCACCACGTGAAGCCCAGGCGATTCGCGGACGGGTTTTGGATGGGGGTAGTGACTCCCAAGCCACCGTCTTGGAGGAAGGTCATGCCGAGATACTCGCCGCCAGTCCCGTGGTGCAGCGAGTCTCCTTGAGCAGCCTGTGGTATCCACACCTCGATCGGGAGCGGCGGTGATTGGATGACGCGCGGCGCAGCGCCGTCGTCCTGACCCTGCAGTCGCGCGGCGTGCCACTCGAGGTCCTTGCCAACGCCGGAAAACCAGGTCGCCGCGAGCTCGCCGTGTCCGCGGGCGACGAGATATGGGTAGTACGACGTGCCGCGGCGGCTGACGACGCGCCAACTCGTCCACACTCCTCCCCGATCCGCTGACCGCGCCAGCCACACGCCGGTCGTATCAGTCCACAGAGCGTAAAGCCTGCCCTCACTGTCCCAGGCGAGTGGCTCGACCCAGCGTGGGAGGACGCCGCTCGTGCCCAGCGGGGCCCAATCGCGCTGACCTGGCGGAGGACGCTTCTGCCACGTCGTGCCGCCGTCGGTGCTCACGGCGATCAGCTCGACGCCCGCGTCGAACTTGTTGCCGGAGGCGGACAACGGCACGATGCGCACCGCCACCTCACCGCGTGGTCCAACGGCGAGGTGGCTGGAGCCGCCCTGAGGGTGTATTCGAGCGCCCATGCGCCAGGTTACGCCCCGGTCGCTGCTCGTTGCATGCGAAACGCCGCTGCCGTCATTCCAGATCACGTGCGCCATGCCATCCGGCGCCACGGCGACCCACGGGCGATCATCGAAGCGCCTTTGCGAAAGCGTCGTCCACGACCACGTCGCGCCGACATCGCGGCTGACGCCGATCGCGATCTGCCTGCCCTCGTTGGCGGAGCGGTCGAAGAGCATACTGACGAAGTAGAGCGTGCCGTCCCGGCTGACGGCGATGTCGACGTCGGAGTTGCCGATCGCGCCCTGAGCTTCGCTCCCGACGTCGACGCGCGTCCACGTCACCCCACGATCGTGACTCTTCCACAAGGTCGGTCGCGGCTCGCCGTATCCGGCCACGAAAAGGCTGCCGTCCGGGTGCTCGACGACCATCGGTTCGCGGCCTACGACGTCGAGATGGTCGACGTGCTGAGCGACGGCCAACATCCCGTTCGAAGTCGCGCCCAGAGCCGCGGATCCGCGACTATGGGTGCAGCCGCCGTGGATCGCGAGGGCGCAGAGGAACGCCAGGGGTCGAGCTGCTGCAGCGCGCATGACCATCGCGGTCACTCGTACAGGTCCTCCGTATCCGCCTTCGCCAGCTCCACGAGGAACTCTCCGATCTTTGCGCTCACCGCCTCCACGTATTTCCGTCCCTTCTCCGCGGTCGCGGCGGCGGGGTTCCCGACGCCGGTGTCGTCCGTCACCTGGCGCCACTGCCGCGGCGCCCACGCCCACCCCTCTCGTAGCGCCTTGATCGTGAAGCGGCGCGCGCGCCCGGCGCCGGCGTCAGACAACGGCCGCACCAGCTCCGGCGCGACGTGGAGCATCACGCTCGTCTCGAGCTCGCCCGCGTGGTCTCCGAGGTCTGCGAAAAACAACTTCGGGTCCACGACCTGATACCAGCTGACCGTGCAGAGGAACAGGGACACCGCGGGCTGCAGCTCCCGGATCATCTGTCGGAAGTCGTTGCCACCGTGGCCGTTCAGGATGACGAGCTTCGGGACGCCCTGACCCGCGAGCGCCGTCGCGAGGTCGCGCAGCATCAGCGCTTGCGTGCTCGGGTTCAGGTTCAGGCACAGCGGAATGTCGAGCTGTCCCGTGTTGACGCCGAACGGCACCACCGGGAGGACGACGACGCGCGTGCCCTGCTCCCACGCGTGCCCCGCCGCCAGAGCGGCGATCCGCTCCGTCTCGATGTTGTCGGTGGTGTACGGGAGGTGGAAGTTGTGGGCCTCGGTCGCGCCCCAGGGAAGGACCGCGACCTCGTAGCGTGTGTCGCGCACGGTCTTCCAGGTGAGCTCGTTCAGGATGTACGGGCGAAAGGGCGGGGGGGCGGGGGCCATCGGGCACCGTCAGGACGGGGACTCTCGATAGTACCACGCGACGCCCGCGGGCGCACTGACATGCGCACGGGCGTGTCGCAACGTAGTTTACGTGAACGCGGAACCACACTCGACCAGAGGGCGTTACCTTGCCGTGATGAACCCACTCCGCAGCCTTACCCAGCTCCTCGTTCTAGTCGGCGCGGCCAGCGTCCTGGCACGTAACATCGCTCAGGCGCAGATCCCGGCGTTCGCGCCAGCGTCGCACGTCACTCCGGCCAAGGGCGAGCAAACCGCCGTGTTCGCGGGAGGATGCTTCTGGGGCGTCGACGCCGTATTCAAGCACGTGAAGGGCGTATCGAGCGTGGTCTCCGGCTACTCGGGCGGGGGCGCGGCCACGGCGCAATACGGCGTCGTGAGCACGGGCACGACCGGCCATGCCGAGTCGGTGAAGATCACCTATGACCCTTCGCAGATCTCGTACAGCGAGCTGCTGCGGGTCTTTTTTTCGGTGGCGCACGATCCTACGCAGCTGAACCGCCAGGGACCGGACGTGGGGAGCCAGTACCGTTCGGCGATCTTCTATGAGAACCAGGCCGAGCAAGAAACCGCGCAGACCTACATTGACCAGCTGAACAAGGCCCACGTTTTCTCCGGTCCCATCGTCACCCAGGTGGCGCGGTTCGAGGGCTTCTATGCCGCGGAGGACTACCACCAGAACTACCTCGCGCTCCACCCCGACCAGCCGTACATCGTCTTCAACGACGCGCCGAAACTGCGCCGGCTCAAGCAGCAGTTCCCGGCGCTCTACCGGCAATAGTCGCGACACCTCCAGCCCCTTGTAGAAGGCAATGACTCACCCCGGGCGCGAGCCCGGTGAGTCCGGCGCAAATCGTGCTCAAAAGAGCCCGACGGCGGCCCGCGGGGTATATACAGATGCGCCCGAACTTCGACTCAGGAGACCCAATGAGCCGTCGAGTTCGCGTATCTCCCTCCAGGGCGCAAGCGGCCACGGGCGCCGGTGCCCCGTCGGAAGCGATCGATACCTATTTCGACAAGGTGGTCAAGTTCATCCCGGCGGACATCGTTGCCGCCTGGGTTGCGGTCACCGGCCTCGTCGCGAGTGCACCCGACATTCCCCGAGAAACGATCCTCTGGATCGCGTTCGCCATCGGTTTGATCCTGACGGCCTGGTGGACCTGGAAGCAGGCCGCCGCGCCGGGACGACGGCCCGCTGTCACTCAAGCGATCATCTCGACGGGAGCGTTCGCCGTATGGGTCTTCGCTCTCGGCGGGCCCTTCCAACACGTCCCGGGCCAGCACGTGTACGGGTCGCTCCTCCTGATCCTGTACACGTTGATCGTAGCACTGATCAATCCCCCGGAGGCCTGAGAGGCGCCTATGCCGCGTTGCATCGTCTTGATTGGCGGCCACGAGCTCCTGCGAGACGGATGGCGCAAGCGCTCCTTCGCGCCCGCCGGATCGCTCCTCGATAGCAGGGTCAAGGTCGCAGGCGTGCGGTTCGACGAGACTTACCATCCGGTCCGGGTGCTGCGCCGCATCGGCGGCGGGGATGACCCTCCCGCGGCGACCGGTTTCAACTACAGCGCCGTTGGACCGGCCGACACTTATGCCCTGCGCGCGGCAGTCGACGACGAGGACGCCATCGAACGGCTGCGGCGCGACCGCCAGTCCGAGATTGTCGGCGTGTTCGCCGACCCCGCCGTGTCTCCGTTCCCCTCCGCCTACTGCGGTAACTCACCGGTCGGTACCACGGAGGAGGTGGCCCGACGGCTCGGCGTCCCGGCACTCCGCCGGGCGGGGCTCACCGGCCGCGGCGTCCACGTCGCCATCGTCGACACGGGGATCGACGGCTCGCGCATTCCGGTGGCGGGCGGCTGGGCGCCGACTCCGGGCTACGTACCGGGCTCGAGCGCACCCGACCACGGCACGATGGTGGCGTTCGACGTTCGGATCGGGGCCCCCGACGCGCAGGTGTTCGACTATGCGCTCCTCCGGTCCCAGGCGGGGGCCTGGGCGGCGTTCCTCTCGGACGCCATCGCTGCGTTCGCGGACCTGGTGGAGCGGGTGAACGCCACGCCGGGTCGGTGGGTGGTCAACAATAGCTGGGGGCTGTTCGACCGCGCGAGCGACGCGCCGATCGGCTCCCCGGAGAACTACAGCGCCAATCCCGACCATCCGTTCAACCAAATCACCGGTGCCCTCGTCGCGGCGGGCGCAGACGTATTCTTCGCCGCCGGCAACTGCGGCGCCGACTGCCCCGACCAGAGGTGTGGCGCTGGCGATACGGGCCCCGGGGCCTCGATCCACGGCGCGAACTCCCATCCCGACGTGTTTACCGTGGCCGCCGTCACCGTCACGGACCGGCGCCTGGGGTATTCGTCGCAAGGGCCTGGCGCGCTCTACTCGCGCAAACCCGACCTCGCAGGCTTCAGTCACTTCGCGGGATCGGGCATCTATCCCGCCGACGGGGGCACCTCGGCCGCGAGTCCGGTCGCTGCCGGAGTCGCCGCCGCGCTCCGCCAGCGGTTGGCCAGCGACCGACTGGCGCCGGCCCAGCTCAAGGGGCTGTTACAGCGGACCGCGCGGGACCTGGGGGGCGACGGCTGGGACTACGACTTGGGGTACGGAGTGATCGATGCGGCAGCGGCGGTGAAGGCGCTCGGCGTCAAGCCGCAGGCCAGGAAGCGACCGCCCGTCAGGAAGCGGGCTCCTGCATAGCATCGGCGAAGAAACGCACCCCGGGGATCTGCTCGGCCCGCTCTCGCGCATCGGGCGAGGCCACGCCGCGGACCACGTAGCGACCGAGCTTGGGATTGATCGGAACCGGGCCGTAGTCCGGGTCCACGGCGACCCCAACCCCGTCGAGCAGGGCGCGGATCGCTGCCATGTCGACCCGCTCGCCGGGCCGGTCCACCTGAATGATGTAGCGGGTTCCCGGTGACATCTCGCGGATGAGACAGTAACCGCTTCAACACAAAACGGCTAGCTGGGCGGTGCGACCTGGTAGACCGGGTGAAGCTCCCACAGGGCGCGCAACGAAGAGTTGCAACGTCCGTGTTGGCTCCCTTGACCCCCTTGCTGATGGAAACCGTCGAAGAAGGCGGCACCGGTGAACTGTACCCGCACCGGCGGATGTAGATCGCCGCCGGGACCGAGTTGCGTGGTGTCCACCAGGGCAGCGAGCGCCGCACGGGCCCGGCCGTAGATCACGCCGTAGCGCTCCGCCGGGATCTCGACGATGATGCAAGAGACGACCGGGGTGGCCCGGGCTTCGGTCAGCTCGACGTGCCAGTCGCCGTCGGCCTCGTGCAGCCTCAGGCGCCGGACCCAGGCGACGACGGCGAACACGCTGTCCTCGCGCCCCATCCGACGGGCGCACCGGTCCTTATTGGTGAGGCCCAAGGGCGCCCAATTCGTCAGGATCTCGGCGATGTCCACCGGTGTTGGCGGGCGGGTCTGCAGTGTGGTGTCGACCTTCTCGCTCCAGCGATAGTGCGGCTCGGCGCACGCCTGCCCCCTCCCCGCGGCCGGCACGAGAAGCAGCCAACTCACGCCGACCACGACCAGGCGCGCCATCGGTCACCTATGATCCGTAAGTCGGCGCAAGACGTGCTCGATTCCGTCGAGCGCAACTATCCCCAAACAATACATCAGGCCCATAATAGGAAACGCCGCGGTACTCACCCACAGTATTGGAACCGCGAGTGCTGCTGCCAACGCCTGCCGTATCTTGCCGATCACGAGCGGGTCTCCCCGAGCGCCAGTTCCGAACTGAATCGTCGACGGCGCGCTAGTCGCTGACAGGGAGTACGGGCGTCGTCGCGCGGCCGCTGACCGCGGCGCGCCGGTCAACCTCCGCCGAATCCCGTTCGTATATCGCTCATGAGTGCACCGGTCGCCGAGGGCATGAGCCACGGTCGTGAGGACGACGTCGCTCTCGTGGTGCGCACGCTTGCAGGCGATCGAGCGGCCTTCGGGACGCTCGTCCAGCGCTACGAGGAGCCGGTGCGGCGTGTGGCCCGAGCGGTGCTGCACGACGTGCCCGACGCCGATGACGCGGCACAGGACACGTTCCTCACCGCGCTGATGAAGCTGGACCACTACGATCAGAAGCGGCCGTTCCGGCCCTGGCTGTTGCGGATGGCGACCAACATCGCAATCGACCGGCGCCGCCGGCGCGTGCGGCGTCGCACCGCGTCCCTCGAGCCGGACGCCGCAACACTCCTCCCGGGCCCGGACGTCGCCGCCGAGCGGGCGGTGCTGCAGGAGCGGCTGCGGGAGGCGCTGTACGAGCTGCCGGAGCGGTATCGCATCGCGATCGTGCTGTTCGACGTGGAGGGATTCTCGCACGCCGAGATTGCCGAGATCCTGGGCGCGGCGGTGGGGACGGTGCGATCAGCGGTGTTCCATGCCCGGCGCCACCTGCGCGAGCTCTTGGCCGATTGGAAGGAGTAGCCTCATGGTCCCCGGTCCCAACGACTTCTCGCCCGAGCCCGATCCGCACGTGCGTGCGGCGCTCAGCGCCGCGCTCGAGCCGGGCGACCGCGCCGGGTTCGTGGCGCGCGTGCTCGCCAGAGTGGACGAGCTGCCGGCGCGGGCGGAAGTGGCCGCCCGGCACTGGTCGCGCGCGGCGCTGGCGGCCGCGGCGGCGCTCGTCGCCGGACTCGTGACCGGGCTCCTGGCCGGACGCGTCACACCGTCCGGGACATCCGTGGAAGCCGACTTCGTGGCCTCCACGACCGGCAGTGGGTCGGCGGCGATTTTCCTCACCGCGGAGCAGCCGCCCGATCCCCGGACCCTCTTCACCTCGTTGGTCGAGTGATGACCGCGCCCGGCGGAGTCACGCGATCGAAGCTGTGGGTGGTGGTAGCGCTGGTGACGACGTTCGCCGCCGGTGTCGTGGTGGACTGGGGCCTGCGGGCTTGGATCGGTGCGCACCCGAGCAGCATGTGGGGCAGGTCGCGACGGCGCGGCCCGGATGCGGTCGTTCCGTATCTCGCGCGCACGCTCGATCTCACCGCGGCGCAGCGCGACTCGGTACACGCGATCTTCGAGCGCCACCGCTGTGACATGGCGGCGCTGTGGCGCCAAACGCGGCCCCGCTTCGATTCGCTGCGCGCGGCGATCGACGCCGAAATCGAGACGCAGCTGTCGCCGACGCAGCGCGAGCGGTTTCACGCGCTCGCCCCGCGTCGCGAGCGCGCGCGTTCCCTGCCGCAGTGTCCGTGACTGCCTGGGTACGCGACGCCTGCCTGCTCGCAGCCGCCGTCACCCTCGCCACGCCCCGACGGGCCGAGGCTCAGGTCGGCGCGACCACCGACATCATCACCGGTACGGTCACGGGGTCCGACAGCGAGCCCCTCGCCGGAGTGGTCGTGCAGGCCACTTCGCTCGAGACGCAGGTGTCGCGCTCCCGGACCACGGACGCCCGCGGGCGGTTCACGATTGTCTTCCCTGACGGCGGCGGGCAGTACCAGCTCGTCGCCCGATTCGTCGGCATGGCCCCAGCGCGGATCACTGTCGCCCGGCAGGCGGACGAGGACCGGCTGGTGGCGAACATCCGCATGGGATCCGTCGCCGTGCCCCTCGAGCCGGTCACCGTCACCGCCCGCCGCACCGCGCGGGGCGAACGGCCCGCCCCCGGCTCGATCGAGCGCAACCTCACGCCGGAGCAGCTCGCCCGGTTGCCGATCGACGCCTCCGACCTGAACACGCTGGCGACACTCGCGCCTGGCGTGGTCGGGATCGCGGGCAGCGACACCACCGACGCCGCCTTCTCGGTCGTGGGACAGCGAACCACCGCCAACAACGTCACCCTCGACGGCCTGTCCTTCGGCTCGGCAAGCGTTCCCCAGGACGCGATCCGCAACACGCGGGTGGTGACGAGCACCTACGACGTCGCCCGCGGCCAGTTCTCGGGAGGCCTCGTTGCGTCCACGACACGGAGCGGCACCAACGTTCCTCAGGGCTCGTACACTTACACGCTGCGCGACCGTTCGCTCGCCTGGGGCGGCCCGACGTCGTCGCCGTTCGGCCAGGGCTACACGCAGAATCAGATCGGCGGCGGGATGGGCGGGCCGATCATCCCGAACCGGTTGTTCGCGTTCGGCGCCCTGCAGGGCCGGTGGCGCGATCAGGGGCTAGCGTCGCTCGCCACCGCCGACCCGGCGACACTCGAGCGACTCGGCGTGAGTCCGGACTCCGCGGCGCGCTTCATCGCGCTCGCCCAGGCGGCCGGCGCGCCGATCACCGTCCCCGGCCTCCCGAGCGACCGTACCAACGACAATACCGTCGGTCTGCTACGCCTCGATTGGAAACCCACCGATGGCGAGACCCTGATGCTGCGCTTCGACGGTCGCTGGACCTCGCAGGACCCCACGCGCCTCGGCGCGCTGGCGCTACCCCCGACGGGCGGCACGAGCAGCGAGCACGGCGGGGGCGTCATGGCGTCGCTGACATCGTACTTCGGCGGGAACTTCATCAACGAGCTCCGTGGCTACGTTGCGACCGACCGGCGCGACGCGAATGCCTACGTCAACCTCCCCGCCGCGCGCGTCCAGGTCGGTTCGAGTCTCGCGGACAGCGCCCGCGGCATCGCGACGCTCACGTTCGGCGGTAACGCCGGCCTCCCCCAGTGGAGTGACACCAGGAGCGTCGAGCTCACCGACGAGTTCTCGTGGCTGCCCGGCAACACGGCACACCGGATCAAGCTCGGCGCCTACGTGAACGGCACCGAGCGGCGCGCCGACCAGGCCCCGAACCAGCTGGGCACGTTCACCTTCCGCTCACTCGCGGCGCTCCAAGCGGGGCAACCCGCGGAGTTCACCCGCACGCTGTCACCTCTCGAGCAAGCGGGCACATCCTGGAACGGCGCGCTCTATCTGGGCGACACGTGGCGCGTGGGCAGCGGGTTGCAGCTCGCGTACGGCGCGCGCCTCGAGGGTGCGCGCTTCAACGGCGCGCCTGCTTTCAATCCGGCGGTGGATTCGCTCTTCGGCATCCGGACCGACCGGATTCCGAGCGAGGTGCACGTGTCGCCGCGCGTCGGCTTCACCTGGACCTTCGGCGGTGCCGACGGACCGCCGACCAACGTCGTGCGCGGCGGTGCGGGCGATTTCCGCAGCCTCACGCCCGCCGCGCTCTACAGCGCGGCCCTCGCCGCCCCGGGACTCTCGAATGCGGAGGCCCAGCTCGCGTGCATCGGGTCGGCCGTGCCGATGCCGGATTGGTCCGCGTACGCGCAGGACCCGGGCGGCATTCCGTCGCAGTGCGTCGATACCGTGACCACCGTGACGATCACGCCCCACCCGAACGTGACGGCGTTCGACCCCGGCTTCGGCGCCCCGCGCGCCTGGCGCACGTCGCTCGGACTGCAGCATCGTATCCTCGGCACCTACACCGTGTCGGTGGACGCAAGCTACGCGCGCGGCGTGAGCCAGTACGGCTTCCGCGACCTGAACCTCGTCACGACTCCGCGATTCACGGTGCCCGATGAGGCGAACCGCCCGGTGTACGTCCCCGCCGACTCGATCGTGTCCACCACCGGTGCGCTCAGCGCCACCGACTCGCGCGTGCGCCCCGAGTTCGGCCAGGTCGTGATGATCGGCTCGGACCTGCAATCGGACACCAGGCAGCTCACGTTCGGCTTCGGCGGGATCACCGGGCGCGGCATGACGTTCCAGCTCTCGTACACGCTGAGCCGGGCGCGCGACCAGTCGTCGTTTTCCTGCTGCGCCGCGGGGCAGGGCTTTGCCGCCGCCACGACGGCGGGTGACCCGAACGTGCGCGAGTGGGCGCCGAGCGCCTTGCAGCGACAGCACGCGTTCCTCGCGACCGTGACCTACCCCGTAACGGCGGCGCTCGAGCTCACCGCCATCGGCCGCCTGAGCTCCGGGGCGCCCTTCACGCCGCTCGTGGGGTCCGACGTCAACGGCGATGGGGCCCGCAATGACCGCGCCTTTGTGTTCGACCCGGCGACGGCCTCGGACACCGCGCTCGTGAGTGGCATGCGCGCGCTGCTCGCGCGGGCGCCGGCGGCGGTGCGGGGCTGCCTCCTCAGCCAGCTCGGCCAGGTCGCCGCGCGCAACTCGTGCGCCGGGCCCTGGCAGCCGTCGCTCGACTTCCAGCTCAACTGGCGCCCGGCCTGGTTCGGGCTCGACCGGCGGCTCACGATGTCGCTCCTCACGGTGAACCTGCTCGCCGGCTTGGACGAGTGGCTGCACGGCGCCGCCAACCTGCACGGGTGGGGCTTCAGCGCCGCCCCCGATCCGGTGCTCGAGTACGTGCGCGGCTTCGACCAGTCGACCGACGAGTTCCGCTACGCCGTCAACGGCCGCTTCGGCGCCACCGCCGGCGCCAACGGCGGCTTCACCGTGCCGTTCCAAATCGGCCTCCAGGCACACCTGACCCTCGGTCCCGACCGCACGCGCGACCGGTTGCGCGCCGTGTTCGGTGGACGGCGGCGCGGCGGCGGGGCCCCGGACACGGAAGGCGCCGGCCCGCCCGACTTCGCGTCGCGGCTCGCACGCATCCTCCCCAACCCGATCCCCGCGATGCTGGGCTTCAGAGACTCGCTCGCGTTTTCCGCCGACCAGGTGGCGGCGCTGCAGGCGATCTCCGACTCGCTCGACGGGCTGAACAAAGCGGTGTCGGACTCGCTGCAGGCGGCGGTGCAGAAGGCGGGCGACCGCCCCGATCCCGGGATCATGTTCGCGCGGATGCGCCCGAGGCTGAATGAAGGGCGGGAGAACATCCGGCGGGCGCTCGAGCGGGCGCGCGGCGTGCTGACGCCCGAGCAATGGAAGCAGCTTCCGGACGCGCTCAAGACGCCCGGGTTCCGGCGAACCGGACCCGATGACTAGGCATCAACCTCGAGGAGCTTCGCGATGAGACTGACGGCTGCCGTTGTGCTGCTCGTTGCCGCGACCCCCGTGACGGCTCAGCACCCGGATCTCTCCGGCCACTGGACCTTCAATGCTGCGCAAAGCGACAACCCGCGGGACATGCTCCAGGGCCGCGACTCGAGCGGCGACGAGTCGCGCGGGGGCCGGACGGGCGGCGGATACCCCGGAACGGGTGGTGGGGGTCGTGGCGGTTTTGGTGGACGCGGGGGCTTCGGCCGCGGGCGCGGCGGCGGGTCGCGAGGCGGGGGCGGGGCCGGAATGAGCGACGAGCAGCGCCAGCGCATGCACCAGACAATGCAGCTCGCGTTCGATGCGCCCCCCGCACTCACGATCGCCGAGACCGACTCGAGCGTCGCGGTTGGATCGGATAGCGGCGCGGCGCTGGTACTCTACAACGACGGCCGGAAGGTCACCCAGAAAGTAGAGGGAGGCGGGGACGTCGAGATCAAGGGACGTTGGCTGGGCAACGATTTCGTGGTCGAGCGCAAGGTCTCGGGAGGCGGGAAGGTCACCGAGGACTATCTCCGCTCCCAGGACGGCAAGCAGCTGTTCGTGATCGTCAAGTTCGAGGGCGGACGGGGCCGCTCGATCGAGTTTCGGCGTGTGTACGATGGGGCCGCGTCGCAGTAGCGGCCGCAAACACCGCGCGCCGGACCAGTCCTGAATCCGGCGCGCGCCATCTGTCTGAGCAAGACCACGGCATTAATGCACCGTGATGCCCAGGCCGATCTGGCCGACGTTCGCGTCGCCACCTGAGTAGCTGAGCGCGAACCCGTTCCAATACGGGGTGAGACTGACACTGCGACCGACCGGGATGTCGTAACCCAGGCCAAGCAGAGCCGCGACGCCCGTTTGGCTGGCGCTGCCGAAACCCGAAACGCCGGCGCTGACCGTGCCGAGACCGAGACCGCCGGTCAGGAAGAAGCCGCCCGTCGCCGAGGGGTAGAAGCGAACCGCTGCGGTCAGCGTGCCGACCGTGAGCGTCGCACCGCTATCTGACTTGGTCCAGCCGTTGGTCGAAACGCCGAGCAGGAGTTTCTGGCTCAGCGTCCCGCCGAGCGAAATGTTGCCGCTCAGTGCGCCGGTACGGCCACTGCAGTTTTGGCAACCGAGTGAGCCATACCCAAGACCGCCGCTGAACCAGAAGCCATGGCGGAGCGGCAGCTGCCGAGGCTGAGGCTGCTGAGCAAGCGCACTACCCGCGAGGCAGGCTGTGATCACTGCCAGCGCGAGAGCCGTGCGGGGGAGCGTGCCCTTCATGTGACCTCCAGGGAATTGTGGGTCTTCAGGGCGCACTATCCATCGCCTTGCCCGACCTCAGGATGTCCGCGCAAGGGCGGTGAGGATACCGTGCGTGCAGCCTCACAGATGTGATGTGCATCACCAGTGGCCCCGACAGCCTGCAAACAGGCGGGATTCCCTATATTGCCACCCCTACTCTCAAGGCCCCGCGTGACGCTGCCAGTCGCCAACTCTCCCCTCGACGACTCCTGGGCGGTCGACGAGCGCTCCCTCAAGCTGTTCGTCGATGCGCTGCAGCAACCCCCGGCCGAGCGTGCCTGGTACGAGCTGCGGCGCGAGGCGGAGCGGATCGCGCTGGTTCCCGGCTTCGACCGCCTGATCACGCTCGACGCCAACGCGATCAAGGAGCTGCCCCACCAGATCGACGTGGCCCAGCGGGTGCTGCGCGACATGGGCGGCCGCGCCATCCTCGCCGACGAGGTGGGTCTCGGCAAGACGATCGAGGCGAGCATCGTCTACAAGGAGCTCGCGGTGCGCGGGCTGGCCCGCCGCGCGTTGATCCTCACGCCGGCTTCCCTGGTGGGCCAGTGGCAGGGGGAGCTCGAGGAGAAGTTCTTCGAGCGCTTCGAGACCCCGACCGACCCCGACGACTGGCAGCGCGGGACCATCACCAGGGCGATCATCTCGCACGACCGCGCGCGCTCGCGCCGGCACGCCGAGGAGATCCTGCGGCACCGCTGGGACCTGGTGATCGTGGACGAGGCGCACAAGGTGAAGAGCCACCGCGGCGCGACCTACCAGTTCATCGAGAAGATCGAGCGGGACTTCATCCTGCTGCTCACCGCCACGCCGCTCCAGAACGACCTGCGCGAGCTGTACAACCTCATCACGCTGCTCCGGCCCGGGCAGCTCGGCACCTGGCAGGAGTTCAAGAGCGAGCACCTGGTCTCCGGCGACCACCGCCAGCCGCGCGACCCCGAAGCGCTGCGCGCGCTGACGCACGAGGTGATGATCCGCACCCGCCGCTCCAGCGTCGCCCTCGACCTGGACCTGCCGCCCCGCCGGCCGCGACATCCTGAGGTCAAGCTGACGCGCGCCGAGGCGGACCTGTACCAGCGGACTACGGACTTCCTGCGGCGCCTGTATCGAGAGGGCTTCGTCCAGCCGGCCGAGCAGGAAGAGCCGGAAGACGGGGCGCCACGCCGCCGCACCACCAAGAAGGGGATTCTACAGCTCGCCGTCATTCACCTGCGCCAGCGCCTGTGCTCCTCCTCGCGCGCGCTCGCCGAGTCGCTGGCGCACCTGGCAGAGAGCGAGCGCATCAGTCCCGAATACCGCAACATCGCGAAACAGCTCGCCAAGCGTGCACAGGGCATCAGGACGCACGCCAAGCTGGACGTGCTGACCAAAGTGCTGAAGGAGACCCCAGATCGCCTCGTCATCTTCAGCGATCACCGCCCGACGATTGAGCTGATCGAAGAGCGCGTCACCAAGCTCGGCCGGCAGCCGATCGTGTACTGGGGTGCTCATTCGACGGCCGAGCGCGACAAGCGCATCCGCGCCTTCCATAAGGACCAGCGCAGCGTGCTGATCGCCACCCGCGCCGGCAGCGAGGGACGCAATCTGCAGTTCTGCAACGTGCTGGTGAACTACGACCTGCCCTGGAACCCGATGGTGGTGGAGCAGCGCATCGGACGGCTGCACCGCATCGGGCAAAAGCGCGAGGTCCACATTGTGAACCTCGCCGCGGCGGGAACGATCGAGTCGTACATCCTCCAGCTGCTCGACCAGAAGATCAAGC
>WNGK01001393.1_pt1 | contig 26121 bp, 22 predicted proteins | sample 5400601 | NCBI WGS metagenome assembly WNGK01 (sample SAMN13153376, study PRJNA577476) | soil metagenome | isolation source: 60 cm soil or saprolite under Garry oak tree replicate 1 | place: USA:California | collected 2016-06-15
ACTTTCCCACCGCGCTTGGAAATCCCGCAAAAACCGCGGGATTCCCACTTTCCCACAGCCCCGACTGCTGCTGGTTCATTAACTCAAACCGGACATGTCACGTGCTAAGAAAACCGGACATTTTAACTTGCTAACAACACTTGCTAACGACACTTGCTAACGACACTTGCTACGAACATTTGCGCTGCGACAAACGAGGTCTGACTTCCATCACCCGCGGAGGGGAAAATAGATGGATATCGAGGTTCGCAATCAAGCCGACGTGAAAATCATCAAACTCCGCGGCCGGCTGAATCTTGGGGACTCAGTGGACCGCACGCGGCAGACCTTCGACGTTTTGATGGCGGGCCGGGGCAATCCGATTTGTTGTGGATCTGGGAGAAGTGCCCATGGTCGACTCCAGCGGCATAGGGCTCCTGGTCCGTTGCCTGACCGTCGCCAAGTAGAGCGCCGGGTCACTGAAGCTTCTCGCCCCTTCGAAGTTCGCGGTCCAGACTTTAAGAATGACCGGATTGCTCAATTTGTTTGAGATTTTCGATGACGAGAAGCAGGCAGTTGCCTCCTTTGGCTAGCAAACTCGTGATCTCTTACTGGTCGTCAAGGACTCGTTCACCGGGATCCCCATAGATTGCCCCCCACCGCGCGTGGGGATGTCAAAGGTGGAATCGCCCCTTGTGCCTCGGCAAGATTCAGCCGTACAAGTTGGCCGATGTTCTCAAGGGGTTCTGCAACTGAAATGCGCTGGAGCGCGAACATTTCCATGGATTTCTTCCTCTTTCGACCATCGGAAATCCGACAGTTTGTCAGGCACACTGGTTCCGGCGATATCCGCTTGAGTTAGAGCTTCAGTAGCCGTTCGGCATTGCCGGCGAGAATCATGCGGCGCTGTACGGTATAATGCCCTGCCTCGGTCCAAAATTTGCGCGATCCCAAGTCAGACGAGTCCGAATCTTAGCTCGCCCAATTTCTCTACACGGCAAGCGATCTTGTCGCCAGCCTTGAGCCAGACCTGCCTGTCCTTCGGATAGCCTAGAATCACGCCCTCAGGGGTGCCTGTGAAAATGATGTCGCCCGCTCTCAAAGTGATGTGCCGGGAAATGTAGCTGACAATCTGAGCGGTGTTGAAGATGAAGTCATCTGTGCGGGAGGATTGTCGCGACTCGCCGTTGACGCGGCATTCGATCTTCAAGTTGTCCGGATCGACTTGGTCGGCGGTAACCAGATAAGGACCCAAGGGGGCAAACTGATCCAGCGTCTTGCCCACTAACCATTGCCCGCCCCTGTCGAACTGCAAATCCCGTGCGCTCAAATCGTTGCCTATCGAATAGCCCGCCACGTGGGAGATCGCGTCTGCCTCGCTGACGTTCTTGGCGTTCTTGCCCATCACGATGACCAGTTCGGTTTCATAATCAAATTTGTGGGCAACTTCGACGGGGAGCTTGACGTCGTGGTTGTGAGCACTTAGAGAATTGTTGAATTTGCTGAAGAGCACGGGCTGTTGTGGGATGGGCAAGTTGACTTCTTTGGCATGACGCCGGTAGTTGAGGCCCACGCAAACGATCTTTTCGGGACGTGTCACCACTGGCCCATGCGCGATGCTCTGTTCGTCGACAACGGCCTCTTCGGCGAAATTCGATTGAAGAGCAGCGTCGACCAACGCATTCAGGCTCGGACCGTCTTCATTTTGAAGCAGGTCATCCACGGTAGCGGGAGCGTGCATGTGCAACAGCGCGGCCGCCTCGGCTACATCCAGAACCCCTTTTTCAGTCTTGACCCCAAGCCGGAATTCGCCATCGCGTCGCATCGTCAACATCGTGAGCCCATGTGCCATGCCACGCGCACGTCCGGCTTGTTTCGAGGTCAGACCGCCTCTGCGTGCGATGGTGTCAACGGCCTGGGCTTCCTCCAAAAGATTCCGGTGATTCTGGACCATGACAAGTCTCCCTCGGTGCCACAAATTCGGGGGCAGCAACTGTGGTCGAGCCGCTTCGATTTGTTCCCAGCCATGCCTCGGTGATTGGCCGCTGCTTCACGCTGGCAAACCCTTACCCTTAGTCTCTTCCCCGAAAGGCAGGAGCGCAATCCCGACTGTGAAAGCCAGAGCGGTGAGCGCGACAGGCGTACTTATGGTTTGAAAATGGCGAATACCGGCACCGACCAGAAAAGTGAACCCCGCCGCTTCCGGCTTCCGATTTCTTCGTTCCACCGCCGCATCATGTGGCTGATCGGCATTGGAATGTTCTTCGATGGTTTCGACATTTATGTGGCTGCAAGCGTTCTCGGTGCAACCCTCAGAAGCGGCTTTTCCACGATGGGCCAGGAACGCCCAGTTCGTCTCCGTCACGTTCCTGGGAATGATGTTGGGATCATTTCTGACGGGCTTTCTCGGTGACCGATACGGCCGGCGCTTCACCTATCAAGCGAACCTGGCAATTTTCGGTCTTGCCTCGATTGCAGCCGCCTTCGTACCTTCGATGAGCTCGCTCATCTTGCTCCGATTCGTGATGGGCGCAGGCCTGGGCGCAGAGAACGTCGTGGGCTATGCCACGATGACAGAGTTTGTTCCTCCGCAGGCCCGCGGGAAGTGGCTGGGAGTCATCTCCGTTTTCGTAGTGGCTGGTTTACCCGTCACAGCGCTGCTCGGAACCCTCATCATTCCCAGATTCGGCTGGCGCATCATGTTCGTGCTCGGCGGGCTGGGAGCGCTGGTTGTCTGGTATTTGCGCAAAGCTTTGCCGGAGTCACCTCGTTGGTTGGAATCGATAGGCCGCACCCAAGAGGCGGATGCCATTCTTCGAGCCATTGAACAGGAAGTGTCGCTCCGCCACGCTCCCCTGGAGCCGCCTGTTATCTCTTCACAAGCGATTCAGTCGCGTGGCTTGGGTTTGCTGCTTAGCCCTCTCCTGCTTCCGCGCATGATCGTAGGGGCGACTACGCTGATTGTGGTCAACACCTTGATCTTTGGGTTCATCACGTGGCTGCCGACTTTTTTTGTCCAGGCCGGACGCAGCATCGGCTCGTCGCTGGGCTATTCGCTGGTTATGTCGTTAGGTGCACCGCTCGGGTCCGCAATTGGCGCGTCGACCGCGGATTCATGGGGGCGCAAGCCAACCATTCTAGGTGCCTCTGTCCTTACCATCGTGATAGGCGGCATCTATCCGTTTGTCAGTAATCCCAGAATCTTGCTGGTTGTGGGTTTCCTGCTGACTATCCCCATCTACGTTCTGGTCACGCTTCTTTTTGCAATTTATATCCCGGAGCTTTTCCCCACTGAGGTTCGCATGCGGGCGTCAGGAATCTGCAACACCTTCGGCCGAGGTGCGACGATTCTTACGCCCTTTATCGTCGTTGCACTATTCAGGTCTTACAACGTTGGCGGTGTTCTGGCTTTTATGATCGCGCTTCTGATTGTGCAGATCTTTGTCGTCCTCATTCTCGGAGTTGAGCCCAAGAAGCGACGCCTTGAAGAGATCGAGTCCGAAGGATCGGTCACTCCCCAGCCGGCCAAGGCGTGATCCCGCAAATAATAGTGCGCCAGCTCTGAAAACCTTCAACCCCGTGCCTCGAGTGCCGCCTTCACGCGCGTAGGGGTGAAAGGAATTTGCCGTAGACGGGCGCCGGTGGCATCGAAAATGGCGTTGCCGATAGCGGCAGCGGCCACGGTGATCGCCGTCTCTCCTGCTCCTGTCGCTTCGACATCGGAGCGATTGATCAGGACGCATTCGATGACGGGCACTTCGCTCCCGAGACGCAGGCTGTGATATGTGCTCCAGTCAATCGAAGTGACCTGGCGATCAGCCCACGTCACCTCTTCGCTGAGAGCACGACTCATGCCCTGCAGTATGCCGCCCTCGATTTGATTGCGCAGTCCGGCCGGGTTGGAGATCGGACCGCAATCCTCGGCCGCTACAAAACGTTTGGCCTGAACGCGACCGGACGCGGGATCGACCTCGACCTCGGCGATCAGAGCTACGTAGCCGTTGTCGCCCTCATACGCAACGCAAGCGATACCGCGTCCGCTTGCGATTTGGCCGTGTCGCTGCTCAGACTTGGGCGATGGCCGTGCATCCCATTTTGCCGCCTGCGCGGCCGCTTTCACCACATCGATGAGCCGTGGCTCGCGGAGATGCCGCAGGCGGTATGCGACCGGATCGGCTTTTGCATGCGCGCTGAGTTCGTCCATGAAACATTCGTGTGCAAATGTGTTCTGCAGACGCAGAGGCGAGCGCAATGGGCCAGTAAAAAAAGGCGATTTCACGGTATGGGAGAGGACGCGTTCGCCGCGAATGCTTCCAGCGCCGCCGCACTTGCCGCTGATGCAGCCGACTACATAGGACGGCACCGCGTTGTTGCCATTGCGTAGTTCTCCGGTTGGCTCTGAAGCTGACCGCGGTGTTATGGTTTGCGGCTCATAGCCCGCAAGTGCGCCGGTGATCACATTGCCCGGGTGGTCATACCCGGGACGGCCGCCGAGCGACACCGCCCATGGCTCGCAATCCCAAGCGACAATCGCTCCCGTCGCGTCGACGCCAGCGCGCTGGTCAATGACGCACGCTGATCCATAGTTTTCGCCCCAGGCCATCTCATCCTCACGCGAGAGTTGCACGCGGACCGGTCTGTGAACCGCTTGCGAGAGAAGTGCCGCGTCAAACGATACCGTATCTGCGCCGTTGAGACCGTAACAGCCCGAGCCGCGGGTGAAGACGATGCGCACATCGTCAACCGGCAGGCCCAACAGCGTGGCTGTTCCCTTTCGCGTGGGATATACGGACTGCGTGGGCGACCAAACCGTTGCCCGGTCAGCTCGCACGTCTGCCACCGCGCACGATGCCCCCACCGATCCGTGCGCCTGATAGGGGTGGCAATAAGTCGCCTTCAGCACCGTTGCCGCCTGGGTCAATTTCTGGTCAACATCTTGCGAATCGACCATCAACACGTCACGGGATGGCTGCTTGCGGATGTAATCGTAGAAGTCTTGCTGAGCGGGTAGAGCGATGCCCGATGTCCAGACGACCTTGAGTTGGCCGGCAGCCTCGGCCGCTTGCATCTGTTTTTCCGCCACCACTCCAACGAAGTTTTTGCGGACGACAACCTTCACCAGGCCGGGCACTCCCCGAACCGAACTTTCGTCGACGCTCACTACCGTTGCCCCCACCGCCGGCGGCCGAACCACCCGTCCGTGCAACATTCCAGCAACGTGAACGTTGTGGACAAACTCGAAGCGGCCCATCACCAACTCGCTAATATCCAAGGACGGAACCGGCTTGCCTAAAACCGTCCACTCCCCCGGAGTTCGGCGCTTCGCCGCCGGATCTACCGTGAGATTGAACTTCTTACCCGCGACGAGGTCCCGATAGCTGACGCGACGCCCGCCTTTCGCGCTGATGAATCCGTTGGCGGCCGTGAGCTGACTGGCCGGCACTGCGAGACTCTGCGCGGCCATTTTGATCAGCGCTTCGCGCGCTGTGGCAGCTGCCTGGGCTAGCCCGCTGGTGTTGAAATTTGTGGGGGTCGATTGGCTGCCCGAGGTAGTCCCTTGGTCCGGCGTCAGCGACGTATCGCATTCGATGAGATGCACGCGCTCGATAGGCACGGATAGTTCTTCCGCGACCAACTGCGCCTGCGCCGTATACATGCCTTGACCAAAGTCGCACTTGCCCGTGTAAGCGGTGACGATGCCGTCGGCACCGAGGGCAATCCAGGAATCAAGCCTCGCCGGATCGATGTGCGAGAGGTGCGTGTCAAATGGGCCCTGGGCCGATGCGGGTGGCTCGAGCAGAGACGCCATGCTGAAGCTCACAACCAGCGCCCCGGACCTGGTCAGAAAATCGCGACGCGACAATCTCGTGGTCATGCGCGCCTCGTTTTCGCATATTGTTGAATCGCCTTAAACATGCGCGCGTGAACGAAACATCGACAGAGCACGCCAGCCAGTGCCTGCCTGATTTCGTCGTCGGTCGCCTTGGGATTTCGGTCGAGAAATGCTTTCGCGCTGAGGATCACGCCGCTCAGGCAGAAGCCGCACTGCGCCGCTTCCTGGTCGATGAAAGCTTGCTGTATGGCATGCGGCTTCTCGGGTGTGCCCAGCCCTTCCAGGGTCACAATCTCCGCGTGCTTCACCCCGCCTACGGGTGTGACGCAAGAACGCACCGCGCCCCCATTCATAATGACCGTACACGCTCCACACTGACCGAGTCCGCAACCGAATTTCGGTCCCCGCAGATGCAGTTCGTCGCTGAGCACATAAAGCAGCGGAGTTTCCGGATCGACGTCAACCACGTGGACGCCGCCGTTGACCTTCAGAGAAATCGCACCCATATCCTCACCCGTCCCTTTCGGCCAGCATAGCATCACAACTGGTTTAGGATGCTGCTGAGCGTGGCGCGAATACGATGCGAATGATGTGGACTGCGAAGGCGATAAAACTCGATCGCAACCCGGAAGCGTCGAGATTTTTCCGAAGCGATGAGGTGCGATTCGAAAGCAGCTACACCGGTTTACATCGCAGCCGGATATTGCTGTTTCTACTACGGCACGTACTTTTTCATGACGTGGTTTCCCACCTACCTTCTTGAATACCGTCACGTGTCGCTAAAAACTGTTGGGCCGTTGGCATCACTTCCTCTTTTGGCCGGCATGGTAGGAGACATTGTAGGAGGAACTCTGACTGACACCGTGTACCGGAAGACGGGCAAGCTCAAGTTCGCCCGCCGCGTCGTGGCAGCACCCGCAATGCTGGCCTCAGGTGCTTGCCTGATTCCCGCAGCCATGGCCCATTCGGCGTGGACAGCAATTCTTTGTCTGACGGCTTCACTGTTCTTCCTGGAGTTGGTTATCAGCCCGGCGTGGGCCGTTCCTATGGATGTTGGTGGTGAATACAGCGGCACCGTGTCGGGCGTGATGAACATGGCAGGTAGTTTAGCCGCGTCCATATCTCCAATTGTCTTCGGGGTCCTCGTGCAGAGGTGGATCGCTCCATTCTTTATCTCTGCTGGCGTCCTTCTCACTGGTGCGCTGATATGGACATTCCTCATTGATCCTGAAAGGTCCGTGGTTGAAAACACGGTCACGCCCGCTTCCGCTTAGACTCCCCTGGCTTCGGGCAATCTCTCCGCTTGTCAAAGGCGCACGGCAGGCAATGCTAGGCGACGGGATCGCCGCGGTCCGCGCTTTGAAACAGCGCCACTACCGCGGGCTTGATTACCTTTCCCATCGCAGTGCGCGGAAGAGCATCCAGGAGGAGAAGGCGCGAAGGCAGTTTGTAAGTTGCTAACAACTCCTTGGCCCAAGTACGAAGCGACGGCAAATCGAGGGCATCGCCTTCATTCAGAACTACGGCCGCAGCGACGCGCTCGCCCCACTCTGGATCGGGCACACCGACAACGGCACACTCGGCGACCGCGGGATGTTTGCGCAGCGCTTCCTCAATCTCCAGCGCGGATACCTTGTGTCCCCCTGTCTTCAGAATGTCAATATTCGTCCGGCCAAGAATGCGATAGACACCGTTCTCGACGACGGCAGTATCGCCAGTTCGAAACCATCCATCGCGGAAGGCATCGCGGGTTGCGTCGGGCTTGCCCCAGTATTCCGCAAACACGCTTGGACCGCGGACTTCGATCTCGCCCGGTGTTCCCGGGTCAACCGGCTTGCCGTTCTCTGCAACAAGCTGAACCTCGACGCTTGGCAGGGGCGTCCCGACGGTGCCCGGCACGCGCTCACCCTGTAACGGGTTAGACAGCGCCATGCCAATCTCTGTCATACCGTAGCGCTCCAGCAGTGTGTGGCCGCTGATTTCCTTCCAGCGTTGGAGCGTGCTCACCGGCAGCGCAGCCGAGCCGGACACCATCAAACGCAACTTGGCGCACGACTGGCTTAGGAGTGCGCGACGCTCCGGAGAAGCCGTGTCCCAGGCGAAGATAAGCTTCGCGTAAATCGTCGGCACCGCCATGAACAGAGTCAGGTTGCCGCTGGCGATAAGGTCCCACGTGTGGTTGGCGTCGAAGCCTGGCAGCATCTGACAAGTGGCGCCCAACCACAGCGCACAGCAAACCACATTGATGATTCCGTGCACATGATGCAGGGGTAAACACAGCACTATGCGATCACTGACCGACCACTCCCAAGCCTCCACCAGGCTCATTACTTGCGCCGTAATGTTGGCATGGGTTGTGACTACGCCCTTCGGTCGGCTGGTCGTGCCGCTGGTGTAGAGAATCATGGCGCGCCGCTGACCGGTGATGTCCGGGGTGATGTCCGGCAACTCTGCCGGTTGGCCAGCGGAGAGTTGGTCATACGACAACGCGCGGATGCCACCGGCTGTGGCAATTGGCGACACCAGGGCCGCTAGGGTATCGAACACCAATGTCGACGCCCCGGTATCGCCAATAAAGTATTCCAGCTCAGATCTTGGAGAGTTGAGCGGCAACGGGACGGCAATGCCACCGGCCCGCCAGATGCCCCACTGTGTCGCTACCCACCGAAATCCGGGCGTCACCAGAAACGCCACGCGCTCTTCCTGAAGATCCTCGCGGCCGGCGAGCAGGGCCGTCGCCACCCGCCACGACGCATCCAACAAATCGTTGTAGGTGAAGGCCCCCTGCGAATCGACCAAAGCTGTGCGTCCGTTATGCCGCTCGGCGTGAGCAATTACTGGAACCCGACTGGCGCGGCTGATCACACGCAGACTTTACTTCGCCTCCGCTGCATTGTCCACCTACCCGGACGGGCTCTTTCCGCCGCTCTGTCGGCGGACCAAACCGTGCGATTCCCGATTAATGCCGCGAGTGATGGCGAACCAGGATTTTGCGATCACCGATGGTGGCGGGAACAGCAACGTCAAAAAAACCGCCTAGTACTTGGTCCCGAGGCTGCTCACCCCAATTTACGGATGTATTTGGATTGGGGTTGTTAGGATTGTTGGGAGAATTATCGTACCAAGCGGCCGCCCGCACCTCAGTCCCTTCTTGGAGAAAGCGTGGCTCTGAAACAGGGTAACTCGTCTGCCAGCGGAGGTCGTAGTTGACCCCAAGCAGTCTTTCCATCTTGGGATTGAGATCGGCCTCGCCTCGGCTCGGCACCTGGATCACATCGTATTCAAAACGTTTCAGTGCGGGTCGCGAATGAGGTTATCCTGTCGAGTGGCACGCAAGCCTTACACACCGACACAGAAGCGATATGGGGCACTTCAGCCCTCCCCAGCCCACGTTACGCGTGCAGGCGCTGCAAGATTAGCACTTCATAGAAAGACCTAGCAGCTGAAGGCGGCAGAAATCCGCCGCCTTCTTCGGTTGCGATGAGGGAAGCTACAACACTGTTTCATAAACCCGGATCGCAGCCGTCTTGGTTCCGTGATGCGGAACTGCCACATAGAAACGGTTGAGCTCCGGGACCAAGATGGCGGTTTTCGCGCGAAATGCCGTCGGGACGTGTCCAATGCGCTCCAAATGGTCGGCATCCTTAATTTCGAACACATCGGTGAATTCAGTGCCGGCAAAATATATGCGCTTTTGAGCGGCGCTGAAACATGCATCATCCACCATAGCGGGAGCCGCCACGCTGGTTACCACTTTTCCCGAATCAGAATCGAGGACATAGAGCCTGGCGGGCTGACGAGCTCCAACATACAAGCGATGCTTCGCCGAATCGAACGAGATTGTGGTGAGGCCTTTCGCTCCGGGAACCGGCCAGGTCGCAGTGACCGCGCGCTTGTCTCGGTCGAGAACTTCGACAGTGCTGTTGCCCCGAATGTCGACGAACATGCGGGAGCTGGATGGGTCGAAAGCCATCGCTTCGATATCATCGGAATCCATTTTGATCTCGCCAACCCTTTTTGCTTCTGTGGTGTCGATGATTTCCAGATAAGCTTCCGGAAGTTTTGCGTCTTTTCCGCCAGTAACGACGTATAGGTACTTGGTTGAGGGATCGTAACCACTAGAGTCCGCACCATCGCGCACCTTGATCGTTCCCGCAGGCTGGTAAGAAGTGGTGTCATAGATCCGGACTTCACCCAAGTCGCTGTCGACCACGAAGAGTTTTTTCAAATCGCCTCGAAAGAGGAGTGAATGAGGAGCTTTGAGGCCATCAATGGTGTGAATCAATTTGTTGGTTTTGGTATCAAAGACCTCCACTTTAAAGTTCTCTTCCGCGGTAGCGAAAAGCCTGTTGCCTTCGAGATCGATCGCAAAGTGATCGAAATCGCCGTCCTTCAGATCGGGCAATGAAATGGAACGCACCAGCTTCATAGGCGCCTTCGCGGGCTCCTTTGGCTGAGTCTGGCCAGCCAGGGGAAGTCCTGCGAGCAGCCCGGCGAGGAACAAACTTTTAACTCTATTCACCTTACCCTCCATCACCAAATTTATGGTCACATGTTGATTTGGCAGCTTGACGGATTCAGGACTCGCCTTCCCAACACTCTGTCGGAAGCCAAAATGTGTATGACAGAAGATTGGATCAGGCTGGTTATTCCAAAAGGGGTCAGTGCCAGTAAGGTGCAAATAATATCGCAAAAATGCCAGCCATCGAATTAATTTTTGCTTAATAAATATTCAGATGAAACGCCCTTGACGAGTATGGTGTGTTTGGCGCATAAAGCCAGCGTTACATCTCGGCGGCATAACGCCGCTTCCGGGGAGAGCCCCGTTTTCATAAGCGCTTCTAACTTAAGGAACAGCTTTTAGTGTTCGTGGGCCTATGCTTGGTGAATGCGTATCGCCGAAGAAAACTAGAAGGTGCTCGCGTCGTTCTTCCCGCAGGGATGGCAGCAAATGGCGTGGCAGTCGGGAGCTGTCAAGCGATTGCGTGGGTTTCAATCGCCCGACGTGCTGTTACGTATGCTAATGCTGCATATGGCGCGGGGTTACTCATTGCGGGAGACGGTTGTGCGCGCCAAGCTGGCGAACTGGGCCGACATTTCGGATGTCGCTTTGCTCAAACGCCTTCGCAACAGCGAGGAGTGGCTGCGTTTGTTGTGTATCGAATGCTTCGGGAAAACGTCGCGTACCGGCTCGAAGAAGCTTTCAGTCGAACGATCCGGATCGTGGATGGCACGATCGTCAGAGAGCCAGGTAAGACCGGGAGCCAATGGAGGATTCTGTACTGCATCAGACTGCCGAGTTTGGAGTGTGACTTTTTCGAGCTGGCGGCCGCGATTGGCGAAGGCAGCGGAGAGTCATTGAACCGTCTTCCCGTAGTCCCGCACGAACTTATTCTCGCAGATGCCGGCTACTGCTCAATCGCTGGGATTGAGTATGTTTGGCAACATGCTGCTGATGTGTTGGTTCGCATCAACCCTCAGAGCTTCGTTGCGTACTCTGTATACGGCAGGCGCATCTCCCTCCTTCCGCGATTACGCACGTTGTCCAAGGTGGGGCAGTTCCGCAAATGGCGAGTCGTCTTGCATGTTCAAGGTTCAACGTTTGCGGGCCGGTTGTGCGCAGTACGAAAGAGCGATTGCGCGATTCAACAGACTCATCGGCGCTTGCAGCGCAAAGCGAGTAAGAAGCAAATGATTCACCAGGCCGGGAACGCTCGAATTTGCTAAGTACGTGATCGTGTTTACGACCCGCTCCAGCGGTTCGACAGTGGAAGTTCTGGAATCGTACCGTTTGCGTTGGCAAATCGAGTTGGTGTTTAAGCGACTGAAGAGCCTTGCTCAACTGGGACACCTGCCCCAGCATGACGACCGCAGTTCCCGCGCCTGCCTTTATGGAAAATTACTTGTCACGCTCCTGGCACAAAAACTGATCCGTATCGGTCGCGATATTTGCCCCTCGGACTACCCACTCTCGGCGCGGGCGACCAGGTACTCCGTCGCGTGAATTCAGTTTCGCGCTTCACCAGATCCAGCAAGCTATCGAACCGCACATTTCCTTGCATCAAACGCTCCGTTCGTGGAATCAAATGCACAGGCTCTTGCGGAAGAGTCGCGCAAGCAACTACTTCAATTGGCGAAATGGCATTCCTCGTGAACATCGCTCCAAGCCCGACCGACCGGAACGTGCTGCCTGTCAGAAGCCGACTTCTATGCCGAGTTGTGGGCCCCGTCCTCGCCCATAACTTCCGATGGGTTGCGTTATGAAAAAAGCAGGTGACCAAAGCCTGCAACAACTCCCTGATTTTCGATCTCTTCCCACATCCCGAAAACGTAAGCTGCTGAATGTACTTCAGTTACTTGCACGGTTCCGGACAGGCGTGGAGGATGGATTCCTAAGAACCAGGGGGCCGAGAGGCGTGCACCTGGCCGTTTCTGGGCGGTAATAGTTACCAACTTTTCCCTGAAAAACGGGTTCTTACATTAGAAGACAAGGGGCGCGAACAAGAATAATGAGGAATCGTCTTACCTCCTGTTTTACGGTTTTGCTCGTTAGTGTTTTTTGGGCTGTATCGGGCTTTGGGCAAGCCAAACCGGCGATGCGGGATGACAGCGGTTTCGCGTCATATGTGGTGTTCGGCGGAACCGCGAACTCCTTAGGGCAAGTGTACGAACTCAACTCCAGCATGGGGTATACGTTCACCCAGCACTTCGGCATGGACCTGGCTGTTCCCTTTCTTTTTGCGAACGCATCGAGTTCGACAGCCGGCAGTATATCTGGCAGTGGAGTTGGCAATCCTTCCGTGGACCTACGGTGGAAGTATCTGCATCCGGCAGTTAATTTCGCTTCCGTTGTAACCGGCGCTGCTCCGCTCGGGGACAGCAAGCTTGGTCTGAGCACGGGACGGGCAACATTTGACTGGACGAACCGGTTCGATCGCACGTTCTCGCAGGTAACGCCTTTTGGGGAAGCAGGACTTTCCAACACCACTTCTGACTCGCGGCTCTTCCTGCGTCCCTATACAACTCTTGGCCTTAACACTCATTTTCGCGGAGGCGCTGAGGTCAAGGTCTCGAAGCCACTGAGCCTCGGAGGCGCGGCATACGCCATTCTGTCTTTCGGCAACCAAACGGTTTTCAGTCGCGTCACTGGAGTGCCGTCCGCCAACGGTGCTGGCGCTTCGCATGGACGGAATTTCCAGGTCACTCAGCAAACCTCGGGATCTGCCGACATCGCGCGCGACAACGGCTTCTCGACGTGGCTGGACGCGAAACTAAATTATTATGTGGACGCTGAACTCGGTTACACGCGAAGCATTCATTACGACTTGAATTCGATTTCGTTTTCGCTTGGTTTCAATGTAGGACGCCTGGTCCGCAGGAGCCAGTAACACGCTTTTCTTCGCGACAAGGTGAAAATCGAACCCATGGAGGCTAACTCAAATGAAGATGACTCGAATTGCGATGTTAAGTCTAGCGGTTGTTCTGTACACAACAACAGCCGCCCTTGCGCAACACGGAAATAGCGGCGCCGCCGGCGGTGGCGCTGCCGGTGGTGGCACGGGCATGGGCGCCGCAATGGGCCATGGTTCGGGGCTGGGCAATCATGGAAATCCGGGAAACACGAACGCCGGTAGCTCCGGATCAACGCAAAAGATGAGCGTAAATGACATCCTCAGCAAGAATCCGGCGATTGGAGACAAAATCCAATCCCTCACAGGAATGCCAGCTTCTCAGGCCTGCACTGGATTCAAGAACCTCGGCCAGTGCGTGGCTGCGGCGCACGTCAGCAAGAACCTGAGGATCACGTTCGATTGCTTGAGGTCTGACATGACTGGCACCGCGCCTCTCAGCACCTCAAATTGCCCGGCAGGAACCGGCGCCAAGAGCGTGAGTCTTGGCAAGTCAATTCAGGCCTTGGATCCGAACGCAGATTCGAAGTCTGAATCCAAGAAAGGGCAGACCCAGGCCCAGCAAGACTTGAAGAATTCCGGCGTTTAGCCCCAAGACCAAAGTTCACTGGATCGAGCGGAAATCGTAGGATCGGGCGGGGAGCGTGGCTGGACGCAACATTGGAAACCAACCGCTCTCCCCCCTGAACTAATCCCTCGCTTCCGTTGCGGCAAGGTCGAATCGTATTTGAGTCGTGTGTACGTCAGTCCCAAGTGCGTCCTGCTACTGCCATCTCACCAGCACCCACGTCCCGCGCGTGTGCGAGAAGAGCCACGGGCACCCGTGGAGGTCAATGAAAGAGGTTTCTGCCCTACGATTCGACCGAAATCGGCAAATCCCTTGATGGGAGCCGGATTGCAATGTTTTTGCCTTCTAAGTACAATCTCCGTCTCCTCCGAATGTTGTGCTCGATAGCACAGGTGCGCGGCTCGCAGGCGCCGGCGCTATCACTTCGACGGTGACCACTTCAAGGCAAATCCAGTTTGGCGTTAAAACTAATCTGGTGAGGCGCAGGCACAGTATTTTACTGGGCAGCAGAGTTTTGTAAGAACCTAGCTTGGACAGATAACAGTGCCGCGCAACGAAGTAGACAGTCCTCGCCTCGGAAGTTGCGCTAGCTGGAGCACGCCGATCACTTATTTGCTGGCTCTGCCGTCCACCAGAAGGCATTCGGCCGCCGGGGTTCCACCGTCGAATATCGCGACTATGCCTTGCGCGGCAAGCAGGTTGCCGCGCGCCAATCCTTCCCGGCTAGCGCCGGCTACATGCGGCGTCACAACCACGTTCGGCAGCGACATCAGTTCCTCGGCGGTAGAGCGCCAGGCAGGTTCTCGTTCACCCAGGAACACGTCGAGACCAGCGCCGGCAATTTTTCCTATGCGCAAAGCCCGCAGCAAGGCGGCCTCATCCACCAGGCCCCCGCGAGCCGTATTCACCAAAATCGCCGTCTCCTTCATCGAAGCAAGCGCGGCCTCGTCTATTAAATTCCGTGAAGATGGTGTCAGAGGGAGATGGAGACTGATGTAATCGCTTTGCTGCAATAGATACGGAAGATCGACGAGACGAATGCCGTTGGCATTGGCGTACGCTTGATCAGGCTTCTCGTCGAAGGCCAAGATGGTTGTTTCAAACCCTCTCAATCTTTGGGCGACACCGCGTCCGATGCGTCCCAGGCCAACCAGTCCTACCGTTTTCCGGTACAACTCGGTGACGGGTTGCACCGACCAGTTGCCCGCTCGCATAAGCTCCCTAAATTCACACAGACGTTTTGCTACCGCCAGCATTAACGCGATGGTGTGATCTCCCACCGAGGGACCGTTGCCTCCGGGGGCGATGGTCACAACGCGGCCGAGCTCCTTTGCTGCCGTTACATCGACTTGGTCGTAGCCAACACCTCGTTTGGCGATGACCCTAAGCTTTGGAAAGCTGGCAAGCATCTCACGCGTGACCGGAGCCGTCGCCACGATCCAGGCATCGACATCGCGAAGCAGTTCAAATACGCGCTCCTTAGTCAGCGAGATATCTGGGGTGCCCGGAGAAAGTCCCGAGAGAACAACATTGCAGTTATGTGCTTTCAAAAAGGCAATAGCCCCCTCATCAAAAAAGGGGGCCGTGGCGAGAACTGTGCGGCTCATGGGCGCAGAATGTTCCGTCTTCTATCGCGGCTCGGTTGGATGTCTATTTCCAAGTCAATTCAACTGGCAGCGTAATGTTAATCTAACAACCAGGCTGACCGGCTGAACATTTTCTTACAAAATCTTAGAAGCCTTGACAGTCTCGCCTCGGCATCACTATCAAGGGTTCGCCAGTAGTGGGGTCACTCCGTAGAACCGGGAGCATCTCCCGTTCAGCACCCTCTGCCAGCCTTCGCACAGTGCTTTCTGTGTGCAGTAATGGGGAAATCCGGTCGTCTGGGACATGACGTCTTGGGACATCGCATGAAGACGAAATATGATCTGGATAAAGGACTCACTGGCTACGGGGATCCGGATTTTGCCAGTTACCTGCGCCGATCCTTTGCCAAGTCGATGGGTTACTCCAGCGCGATGCTTCGTCGACCCATCATCGGGATAGCTACGTCCGCCAGCGGATTCAATAATTGCCACCGCTTGACTCCACAACTTGTGGAAGCCGTGAAACGCGGCATTATCGCAGGCGGCGGATTGCCCATGGAATTTCCAACCATTTCCCTAGGCGAGGTTTTCCTCCATCCGACCAGCATGATGTTCCGAAATTTGATGTCGATGGATGTCGAGGAGATGATTCGGGCGCAACCAATGAGCGCTGTCGTATTGATAGGTGGCTGCGATAAGACCGTACCAGCCCAGATCATGGGCGCCCTCTCAGCTGGACTCCCAGCCATTCAGCTAGTCGCCGGGCCCATGATGACAGGGCGTTATCATGCGGAGCGCCTCGGTGCGTGCACCGATTGCCGGAAATACTGGGCGCGCTATCGTGCAGCTGAAACAAGCGACGCAGAGATCGCGGAGGTGGAAGACAACTTGGCAGTCACCGCAGGCACCTGTGCAGTTATGGGGACGGCGAGCACGATGGCATGTATCGCCGAGACACTCGGGCTGAGTCTCCCGGGGAGCGCGGCGGCTCCGGCCGTTCATGCGGATCGCCTTAGGCATGGCGAGGCCACGGGTATGCAGGCTGTGCGTCTAGCCGAATCTGGAACACTTCCCACGCAAATCGTCACCCGGGAATCGATTGAAAATGCCATTCGCGCTCTTATCGCCATGGGAGGTTCAACCAATGGCGTCATTCACCTGGCGGCCATAGCCGGGCGGGTAGGCATCAATATAAGCCTGCGTGATTTGAACGCCCTCAGCGAGTCCACTCCGGTGCTGGTTAACTTGAAGCCGGTCGGCCAGTATTACATGGAGGATTTTCATGCGGCGGGAGGGATGCCGGCCCTTCTCCGTGAGCTAAAACCGCTTTTGAACTTGAACTGTTGCACCGTTACCGGCGAGACGCTTGGGGAGCAACTCGCCCCACCTGGGAAATTTGTTGACCGCAACGTGATTCACTCGGCAGACCACCCCATTCGACGCAGCGGGGGATTGTTGGCGCTTTTTGGAAATATTGCACCCAATGGCGCGTTGCTCAAGTGTGCAGCCGCGGATGAGCGCCTATTCGAACACGTAGGGCGCGCTGTTGTATTCAAAGATTTGAACGATCTTGCGGCACGGATTGACGACCCCGGGTTAGAGGTATCGCCCGCGAGCGTGTTGGTCTTACAAAATGCCGGATCCGTGGCAGCCGGTATGCCTGAAGCAGGATACCTGCCCATTCCAGCGAAGCTGGCGCGTGCTGGCGTCAAAGACATGGTGCGCATTTCCGATGCTCGCATGAGCGGCACCGCATTCGGAACCATTATCCTGCATGTCTCCCCAGAGTCGGCGAAAGGCGGTCCGTTGGGGCTTATTCGGACGGGTGATGAGATTCGGTTGAGCGTAAGAGAACGGCGGATCGATGCCATGGTTTCCGAACAGGATCTTGAAAACAGGCGGCGGGAGACAAGGCCCGTCCGCGGAGCTGCGCGCGGCTATGCCAAACTCTATGCGGATTCCGTTCTCGGCCCGGAGTTCGGCTGCGATTTTGATTTCTTGCGGAAAGACAGCGTTCGAACCGAAAGATGAATCAATGCGATTTTGGCACTCCGATGCGACGGTCCTGCCGCTTCAAAAGTAAAACCATTTGCTGCGTGGCACAGCGCGCGTCAACTTCACTGGGATGTCGGACGATCTCCGGCTTTTACGTACCCCTTGGCGAATCCGCCTTCTGACGTTGGTTCCGATGCTCAAATTCCGCGTCGTGTTAGCCTCTGGAAGACGACATGGGTGCGCGGCTTCGACGATTTACGACAATTGTTGATTACCAGGCTCGGAATCCCGGTGGCAGTGATCATCATGCGAACTCACAATGAACTGCCCCGGTTCCGGGATGCGCTGAGTTTTTCGGCGCTCCTCTTGTTACTGCCCGCGGTATATCCAGCCCAACCCGCAGATCGCTTCCTGCTTTCTCCCCCTGCGCTGCAGGCGGGGCTCCTCATTGAGGTTGAGCCTCAGCCCGGACCGCAGCCGCCATGTGGAAAGGAACCCATTCCGGCGTATCCGGGTGTGGATGAGCTGGCCATCGTGAAATCATGGAGCAGGTCTGATTTGGGTCGCGACTGGAAACCGCCCGCGTGCACCAGTTGGGCTGAAGGGGGCTTTACGACGTTGGTCACCCATAGTCGCGCGATTTCCCCATAGCTCGGAGGCTGAGAGCTTGCTTCGCCACATCGGGGCAATTTCAGAACTCGCCGGCATGCGCTACTGGTCGACTACTCACCAGCAGTGGCGAACATTAATTGGGAGCGCCTACGCTCTGACCGACTCGCAGCCTGGTCAACGCCGCGAAGACTTCACGTCCAATAAGATGAAGGAAGGCAAGGTGCTCTACTTCGAGCAGGTCGATAACCTTTCTGGCAAAGCCATCTACCGAATGCACATGGTCGAGGCTTCGGCGAGCCGGGTCGTCTTCGATGTCGAGAACCTCAGCACGATGCGCTATTACTTCATACCTATCTTTCACCCCGGCGAGTTGCAGTCGATGTACTTCCTGGATCGCGAATCGGATAAGGTCTGGCGTTACTACAGCATCGTCCGCACGGGAAAGAACGCCAACGGGCTGATCGCGGGAAATGAGTCTTCCTCGGTTAACCGGGCCGTTGCGCTCTATCGCTACCTAGTCGGAATTCCCGCCACCCAGGAGCCGCCGGGGCGCGATGACAAGAGTTGTAAACCTACCCGGCTTCGCTCACAAAGATGCCGATCTTAAGTAGCTGGATGGGTTCGACATCAAGTCTGCCCGGAATGGGCACGCCCAATAATTGAGGGCTCTATCCGTTAAGCCTTGCATTCACCTGCCGGCTGCTGGACGATTCAGGAACGCAGGACTGGCTAGAACCCCAGATGGAAAACATCTACCACCACAAACGTGCTGCGATTGAGGAGCACAACGTGTCCGCCAATAAAGACATGCTCACAATGGGGCGGAGGCGGAGGCAACTCCCGTTCAAGATCGACGGGAACAGCATAAATCCTCGCCCTTAAACCGGGCGGCAGCGTGCCCCGAAGTTCTAGTTGCCGTTCCAGGCCAGGCGGCAATCGATCCTTCTTTGCGAGTCCAGGCGGCAAGTTTCCCCGATGGCCCTCGTACCAGCCATGCATAGTCTCGTGATCGCGGTCATCGTACCCATGGCCTTCATGGCCGTGCACTTTGTTACCCTTTCGATCATTATCTTCGTCTTCGTTGCCATGCTTATCGCGACCGCGCCCGTGTCCATGGCCTTCCCCTTGGGCAAGAACCATGCTGGTGCTGAGCGCTAGTATTGCTATGGAGAAGATACGCAACCATCCACTTGATTTCATGAGTTCCCTTCCACGCTTCACGCTACGGTGTAACTCGGGCTTCCGCAAGAAACCTGGGTACGTGACCTAAAGTTCTATTTACACTCTTCAGGTCGAAACGCCGGTCACCACATAATCGACGCAAGGTTCTGGCCTCGGCCGAAACACAAACAACGCCCGTAACCAAATGGAGTTTCCTTCGGGGTTGAGTTGAATCTCTCCTCGTGGCTCAGGAAACACCGGGGTCATTAATTTTCAAGCGACTCGTTAGCACGACAAGTCAAGGTCGGCCTAAAGACCATAGACACAATTCCTCTCACAAAGTTATTTTTGGCTTGGCGAAGCGGAGCCTCGGAGAGGTGCGAAATAGTAATTCCGGGAAGATCGAGCGCTGCTCAACTCCATCCTGTCGCACCTCCCATTGCAACTTTAGAAGATCTTCCAGTGCATTCTCGTAGTCAGCGTCAATTGCCACCCACGGAGAGCGCTGCGTCTTCGGATTCAGCGCGTAGAGGCCAAAGGTGAGCAGACCGTTCTGCTCGCGAATCTTCTGGAGCGACACCCGACGGTTGCGTTCTCCCATTGGCACTCGACCCGCGGAAGCCGACCACGAACCTCCTCATATGATCCAAACGGCACCGTCGTTTTCGCATGGCAAGCCTCTCAGTCAATTCCCTTTCATCCGGCCTTCAGGTAGACACCGGTATATTGTCTGGATGCTGTGTCGCATGAGAGCTAGGGCCAGACACCTCAATCCCCAGGGGAGAGCACGAAGGGGGCGCAGCCCTACGGTGCAATAGCCCAAGTGTGGTGTGGTTTTATCTTGAGCCTGTAAGATCACCCGGAAGCGAGGAGGCATCAGAACCGTGAACTACGGAGCTCTGTTTCGATCCGCATTGGTGGCGCTGCTCAGAAACAAGATGCGAAGCCTCCTGACTGTTCTGGGGATCACCATCGGGATTGCGGCTGTGATCTGTGTCGTGGCAATCGGCAAAGCGGGACAAGCGCGAGTCCAGCAACAACTGAACAACCTTGGAGACAACTTCGTCTGGATTGAAGCTGGCGGCCGGGCGATTAACGGCGTCCGCACCGGCACGCATGACACCAAGACGTTGGTTATGGCCGATGCCGTTGCAATTAAGAACCAGATTTCTCTTATCAAGAGCGTTTCGCCGAATGTGGATGATCCGGTTCAGGTTATCTACGGCAATCAGAATTGGCACACCTCCTACCGCGGCGTTTCGCCCGAATACTTCGACATCAAACGTTGGTACGTGGATCAAGGCGCAATATTCTCGCAGGATGACGTGGATCGGGCGGCAGACGTTTGTGTGATTGGGCGAACAGTTCGGGAACAACTTTTCGGTGTTGAAGCACCGGTTGGAAAAGTGATACGCATCAATAGCCTTCCCTGCAAGGTAGTGGCGACCCTCCATCCCAAAGGACTCTCTCTTTCCGGGCAAGACCAGGATGACACGATCATCCTGCCCTACACGATTGCTCAAAAGAAACTTAAGGGCATTACATGGCTGGACGACATCCTGTGCTCGGCGGTATCGCAAGACGTTGTCAAAATGGCCGGCCAGGAAGCGACCGCTGTGCTACGGGACCGTCATCATCTGCGGCCCGAGGAAGAGGATGACTTTAATATCCGAAATCCGGAGGACATTATTCAGGCGCAGCTCGACGCCAGCAAGACTCTGACGATTCTGCTGATTGCAATCGCCTCCGTTTCCCTGATCGTGGGGGGAATTGGGATCATGAACGTGATGCTGGTTTCCGTAACTGAGCGTACGCGTGAGATCGGTGTCCGAGTAGCGGTGGGAGCGACCGAAGCGGCCATCCAGCTGCAGTTTCTGGGAGAATCGATCATGCTCAGCCTAGTTGGGGGTGCAGCCGGTGTACTGGCTGGAGTCTTTGGATCTTATTTGGTTGGACAGACTTTGGGTTGGCCTATCGAGATGTCTATTGAGGCGGTCGTGGTGGCTGCCATGTTCTCGGTCGCTGTCGGAGTGTTCTTCGGATACTACCCTGCGCGCAAGGCGTCTCGACTGGATCCGATCGAAGCGCTGCGATACGAGTAAAGGGGTTGATTTTTGGGACCAGGCATAATGGCAAAACGCAAGTGGCTCATCTTAGCGGTGGTTGTGGCCGTGGCGGGAGTGTTCGTCGCCTTGGGGCTGAACCGGGATACTCAAGTGCAGCATTTTACCGCGAAGGTGGAGCGAGGTGATATCCATGACGTCGTGGAGGCCACCGGAACCATCAACTCGGTGATCACGGTCCAAGTGGGATCGCAAGTCTCCGGGACCATCGCCAAACTCAATGCAGATTTCAATTCCCGCGTGCATAAGGGGGATGTTGTCGCCCTCATCGATCCAGCCTTGTTCAAGGGCGCTCTGCTGCAGGCATCCGCTGATTTGAAAAACTCAGAGGCCAACCTGGCAGCGGCCCGAGCCAATCTCGAAAAAGCGAAAGCCGCATTGGTGCAGACCAAGGCCGACTACGATCGGGCTGTCGGCTTGACCAAAGATGGCGTCATGAGCAAGCAGCAACTGGACCTTGCCAAATCGAACTACGACGCAGCCAACGCCTCGGTGGATGCTGCTGCAGCCAACATCACGCAGGCCGAGGCGCAAGTCAGTCTCAAAGAGGCGGCTGTTACAGTGGCCCAGACCAATCTCGATTACACCGTGATTCGTTCCCCGATCGACGGCACGGTTGTGGCGCGAAATGTGGATGTCGGGCAAACCGTTGCGGCGTCCCTGCAGGCGCCAACCATCTTTACGATCGCGCAGGATCTCACCAAGATGTGGGTCTATGCCAAGACCGACGAGTCGGACGTGGACAACATCAAGGTGGGCAAGACAGTCACCTTTAAGGTGGACGCCCTCCCTAAGCAAGCGTTTCAGGGAGTTGTCAGCCAAATCCGGATGAACCCGACGACGGTGCAAAGCGTGGTCACCTACGACACCATCATCGAATTTGCGAACCCTGAGTTAAAACTGTTCCCCGGCATGACGGCATACGTGACCATTCCCGTGGCTACGGCGCAGAACGCATTGAAACTGCCAAACACCGCCCTACGGTACAAGCCCCCGCTGGCGCCCGAGGAAATTTTGGCCCTGTATAAGCGCTTTGGGATCGAAGGAGTTGAGGGGCAACATGCCGGTGATAACTCTGCTGCGGCCGACGGTGGAATGCCGGCTAGCACCGGCGCCCAGAATCTGCCCCGCGCACCGAAACAAGAGACTGCCGTTGTTTGGAAGCTCCATCCCGACAATACGATGGAACCGGTCAAGGTTTCTCTTGGAATCACAGACCATGCCTACACCGAGGTCAGCTCAGTTCTTAGAGGGGAACTGAAGGAAGCGGAGGAGGTGATTATTCGATCCGTAGCGCCCAAAAGCCAAATTCTAGGCGGCATACGGCGCTAAGGTTCAGCAGTTCGAAACCACCCCATGGAAACGATGCCCGCTGTCAACCCACTCGGAGCCACCCGAGCCGCTTCTGCGGCCCGCGCGGTCATCCGTGTGGAAGACGCGCACAAGTATTACGAACTGGGCGAGACGCGGGTGCACGCGTTGCGCGGTGTAAGCATTGAAATTCAGCGAGGCGAATTCGTGGCGATCATGGGAGCGAGCGGCAGTGGCAAATCCACCTTCATGAACATCCTTGGGTGTCTGGACCGCCTCAGTTCGGGACGATACTTCCTTGAAGGGATCGATGTTTCCGAACACGACAAGAAGGCCCTGGCACTCATTCGGAACCAGAAGATCGGATTTGTTTTCCAGGGCTTCAATCTCCTGGCCCGGACGACCGCCCTTGAAAACACGGAATTACCCACGCTGTACGCGAAAATCGATAAAACGGAGCGCCGAAATCGTGCCGCCGATGCGTTGTCAATGGTTGGTCTTGCCGAACAGGCACAGCATTTCCCGTCGCAGATGTCCGGGGGACAGCAACAACGGGTGGCCGTAGCACGAGCGCTAGTGAATCATCCTTCCATCTTGCTGGCAGACGAACCTACAGGCAATCTCGACAGCCGTACTTCGGTTGAGATCATGGAGATCTTCCAGAACCTAAACGACAAGGGGCTAACTCTCGTGCTGGTAACTCACGAGCATGACATCGCACAATTTGCCAAGCGTGTGCTGGTCTTCCGCGACGGAAGAATTCGTAAGGACGATCCGGTTCTCAGTCGACCTAGGGCCAGTGAGGTGCTGAATACCTTGCCGACACTCGAAGATTGAGGCAATTCGGTTTCTGGTCTCTAGTCTTAGTCTTAGTACAAAAACATTCTTGTGAGTGCGCCCCCTCACCCCTACTGTACTCCATCCATCTTCAGTCATTGAAAATGGTCCTTGGTTGCCTAGGTGCCCGCCCCGGGCGTCGGGTGGCCATAGGAGTTGGCGCGGGCAGTCCAAATCGCTGCGTTTCGAGCTTCATCTTAGTAGCCGAGCAAGCCGGTTAAGCGATGATCGAGGCGCTTCCGGTGAATTTTCCAGGTGCCGATCTCGAAATCAAAATCGTGTTGCCCATCCCGTTCCGCGGGAGTGTGTTGAGCGCTAGTTTCCGCGCTTTCACGGTCGGAGGACTGAGCGCCTCATCCGGGATGGATCGAGGTGCCCGGATGAAACGCATCTCTGCCAGCTTTCTCCCGAGGTACCCCTCGGCAAGCAATTGCTCGTGTGCGTTCAAGTGCGTGAAATCCTCAACTCAGCGGCCAGGCCCCTAGCAATCCAGTTTGGAATCGTTCTTCTGAACTCAACCGGCTCGCCTTTACTCATTTTCCTGAGTAATACGAGCACGACTGCAGTCAACGTAACCAGCACAACGATTACGGGAACGAATAGCGGCAACTTTGCCTTTGACGAGTACTCTATGCAAATGCAGGGCACGGACGGCACCTAAGTACGTGGAAAGACGTGGTACTCCAGTTAACAGATCGCAAACGGATCGCAGGTTGCCGCTTGGTCCGCAAGTGGCGTTTTGAAAACTCTCAACCGTATAAACATAGTTGTCAAGCCGAAGCGAAGAAAAGCTACTCAGTAGTATTGCGGAATCGAGATAACCGAAAATAATCAAGTCATACTTTTTCTTGGTTTTCTTCAGAAAGGCGCGGGCATCGTCCACGTAAACTGTGACTCGCGGCGAATCGTACGGATGCTCGGGGTGGTCCCGGCGTCCAATCTCCAGGATGACGGGGTCAATCTCGACAGCGTCAACATCTTTGGCGCCGTGGCGGAGGGCACCGGCAACGTCGTTGCCGGTGCCCTCCCCGAGAATGAGAACGCTTTGCGGGTGTGGAACGATCCGGTAGACAAGTTCGTAGTACGGCACAATGAGGCTGTTGGGTTCAGCCTGCGGGTAGCGGTCCAGGAATTCCGGCGAAAGATCGGCGAACCACTGGTACCAAACATGATTTGCCACCTGGGAGTAGGCAGACGCGTATTGCGAGCACGACTAAAGTGAGACGGTCAGTTGCAATCAGAGGAGCAAGCAGCAGAAATCCTAGCAGTAGCCACGTCGTCGGCCCCCGTTGCAAAAAAGCGAGCAAAGAGAATAGCGCTAATCCGGTAAGCCCACCGGCCAAGTTCCCTTCGTACCCTCGTAGGGATGGCAAACGTTTCAAGAACTCACCCACGAATCCCCCGAGCATGGCAAAAAAAACAATAATCAACGCCGACAAACCTAGGCCAACGACTAGAAAGCGAATCACGGACCAAACTCGTGCGATAAACCCATCAGGCAAACCCAGAGAGTATTCCCATGACATGTCCCCGAAGGACAAATGCAACGGCGAGGCGAACCGGATCAGAAGGAAGAGAGCGCCGTAGCAAACGGGAAAACTGTTTTGAGCCGCATCCTCGAGTTTCTAAGGATCATCCCAAGTCCTATGCCGAAAAAACTTGCGACAAGAGGGAGATTCTTAAGATTCGTAAAGATGCGGACTTCGGAAGGTAAATAGCGAATTACCAGCAATTCAAAGTAAAGAGTGATCGTGCTAGCGAGGAACATACTTTGTGATTCGCTGAGCCACGAAACCTGGGACAACAGGCGAGGGTGGGTGTCCGCATGCTCGAGTCGACCAGTCGTGCTAGCTTAGCTAAGCTAGTCATGCCGATCCAGTACCTTGTTCCGATTCAAACCAATCCTGAGATAAGATCTGTAAAGTGCACCTGTCACTTCGGGGAAAGCCGGGTACTTTTTCAGGGTAGCGGAGTGGCTAAATTCTGCTCTCAGATCCGCTATTCTACCCTGTGCTGACGCAAGAGTTGTCGAAACAACTCCGACTTAACTGCTACAACTCAGGGAGCCCGAAAACCGTGGAAGAAGAAAACCCCGGTTGAAGTCCTGCGCGACCAAATCAACCGGCGACGTCGAAGCGATCGTGGTCCATCACCTTGGTCCACGCCGCCACGAAGTCTTTCGCAAACTTCTCCTTCGAGTCCGCGCACGCATAGACTTCCGCGAGAGCACGCAGCTGGGAGTGCGAACCGAAGATCAGGTCGACACGGGTGCCGGTCCACCTGATCTGGTTCGTCCTCCGGTCTCGTCCCTCGTACACGCCTTCCGAGCCATTGGCGGGCTGCCATTGCGTGCTCATGTCGAGCAGGTTGACGAAGAAGTCGTTCGTCAACGTCTCTGGCTGCTTGGTGAAGACGCCGTGTGTGGATTTCCCGGCATTTGCACCCAGCACGCGCAAGCCGCCGACGAGGACCGTCATCTCAGGCGCGGTCAGCTTCAGCAATTGCGCCCGATCCACCAACAGCTCCTCAGCCGTTAGCCGATGTTTGCCATGGACATAGTTCCGGAACCCATCCGCGGTCGGTTCGAGCGGCTCGAAGGATTCGACGTCCGTTTGTTCTTGCGACGCGTCCATGCGCCCCGGTTTGAAGGGGACTTTCACGTCGTGCCCGCCGTCCTTGGCGGCTTTCTCGATCGCCGCACAGCCGC
>WNGK01001557.1_pt1 | contig 26110 bp, 23 predicted proteins | sample 5400601 | NCBI WGS metagenome assembly WNGK01 (sample SAMN13153376, study PRJNA577476) | soil metagenome | isolation source: 60 cm soil or saprolite under Garry oak tree replicate 1 | place: USA:California | collected 2016-06-15
TGCTACCCGACCCACGCCCACGAGGTCACCCACAAATCCGGTGAGCGCTGCCAGTCTTGGGCAGACAAAGCTCTGTCCAACCACGATTCCTCGACGTTCGAGTTCCTGCATCAACTGCCCCGGACCGGGCGCTTCCATCCGGCCAAAGGCCTCCGTGACGAGCGGATACGGCAGTCGGAGAACACTGCTCGTGACCCACTCGAAGAAAAACCGCCCGCCTGGCTTCAGGACCCGGCGCACCTCGGCGACGGCTTTGGTCCAGTTCGGCTCCAGGTGAATGGCCCCAAAATCGAAAACGGCATCGAACGTCGCGTCACCGGCCTTGATGGCCGTGACATCCCCCACGCTCAATTGCACGCGGGCCAACCCGTAAGCGGCGAGGTGACGCCGAGCACGCTCGATCATCTTCGGATCCAGATCGAACGCCTTGACCGCCGCGGCGCCGAACCGTTCGAGGATAATCTTCACACCGACCCCGCGGCCGCAGCCCACTTCCAGCACCCGGCCGCCTTCGACCCGTCCACCCAGCCGTTCCAGCCAGGACGCAGCGTAGGATTGGCCCCAGGAGCGGGCCGCATTGTTCATCGATGCCCGGCCCAGCCAGTTGAGTCTCACGGTTTGTCTCCCGGAAGCTCGATCATGCGTCTAACACCCAGGATCGGCCACCCCGCGCTAGTGCTGGCCGGCATGGAACCGCGGAGCCATCGCGGGGTTCGCGGCGTCCGGTTTGCTCTGCGGCCTGAGAGCGTGTTTTGAAATTGACGGCGGACGCCGCGTGAGGGCACGCGGCCTACGGGAAATGGCCAAAATCCCGAAGCCCTGTAGGCCCGGTCCCCTGACCGGGCGATTTTTAAAACACGCTCTGAGTGGCATTGGCATATCACTCCGCAACCGGCGTGAGCACACACTCGGCCTCTGCGCTCGTCAACTGGATTCTCCATCTCACGCGACCGGTGAAGTAGGCTATATCGATAGTGCCTTCCTTCGGGAACCCTCCTTCGGGCAGATTCGTCAATCGTCCAAGCTCAGCCACTACCTCAGGCAGGATGTGCGAAGGAGGAGGCGCCATGTCATGCCAGGTGCCATCGACTTTATATCTGATGGCAGCCCGTTCCCTGTCCGTCGGCGCGACGACCAGCTCCGTGGCGCGTTCTTGCTGCGCCTGCCACAAAACCAGGAGCGTGAATTGCTTGATCGGATCATGGTTCATTTGCTAAGCGGCCAGCAGCCTTTTCAGAAAGTAGCAGCCGACGTGAGGAGGCTCTCTCATCGCTTGTTTTTCCGAAGAAATTTGAGCGTCGTTACCTCCGCTGCTACGGGAAGTGGCGCTGCTACGGGAAGTGGCGTTTTTCAACGGGCTGCTATGGGGCGACGTCATGCGCTCTGCTCTCTCGATAGCCATAAACAATGGCATACAGCAAAAATGGCCAGATTAGCAATGGCTCAAGCCACGGCCAATGGTCTGTGCCAGCCGACTGCCAATAAACCCAGCGCTTCAAACTGATGAACAAGCCCGCCGCCACCGCGACCGCGCCGGCCAGGAGCGTCGCGCGAGTGCGGCGCCGCATCAAGTACCAACCGAGGATGCAAAGCGCGGCGATTTCGACATTTTGGGCGGCACTGAGCAATTGGATACGTGCCTCCCTGCTGGGGTCTTCCGTGCCAAAATCACGAAGCCCGCCCCGTGCGGCGAGCCTAGCCAGCCAGATATTCAGAATGCCAATCACGCCGAAAACCACTCCGAATAGCCACAATGCAATTGCTGCCGGAGTCCAACGAAAAAGTGAGCGTGCGTGCATACGACTCGCCGCCTAACGGACGCCTCCGCTTATTGGTAGGGCGAGGCTCCTGCCGAGCCGTGACTTCCCGGCCCCTCGGCATTTTTCGCCCGGCTCGCGCCTTCTCATCACCTGCTTGCGCCGCAGCTTCGGCAGGCAGACGCCCCGCCCCGCTCGCCGCGCGCCAGCACCCGCGCCGCTCCGAAACGGAGAAGCGGGGCGGCTGCGGGCGCCAGCGCGGGGTCAGGGGGCGGGATCACTTTTCCTGAACCTTTGCCCGCTCACACAGCGCCCGGAGCTCCAAGACCGCGGGATGCTCTCCCCGCCAGTATAGGCGTGGCCGAGGCACAAAGAGAATGGACTGGCCGAAGCGTGACGGGCGACGAAGATGAATCGTGACCGTCGCGTTGCAATAATACCACAGCCGGCCTTCGGAAACATCGTTAACGTCCGTCAGCGGAATCGCAATCTCTGATCGGTAATTGGAAACGTAAAGCAACTGCCCATCGGTCTGAACGCGCATCAGACGCTGGGAGTACCACAGGCCGGGCGCCATCCCGATCGCCCAGAGTAGGAGGCCTAAACCCTGCTCCCTCACGGAGATTAGCGTGCCGTCGCGGTGTCGGAAGTTGGACCGGGGAGCCAGAATGAGGAAGGCAACACCACCGACAACGAGCGCGAAATACAGCAGCCTGTGGCAAAGTGTCAATGGTGATGAGAGTGATCGGCGCATACTAGACGAGTTCACTGCCGCCTAACGGACACGCGTCGAGCCACAGCCTCGAAAGCTTTCGGGTGACGCCCGCCGACACCTGCCTGCGCCGAAGCTTCGGCAACCAGGCGACCCGCTCCGGTGGCCGTGCGCCAGCACCCGCGCCGCTCCGCATCGGAGAAGCGGGGCGGCTTTCACGGGTACGATGCGCTCGGCGCGTTTCATAGTCAGATCAATGGACTCGTGCGCTGCCCGGCGCACTCGGCCTTTCACCCTACACTACCAGGCGAAATTGCTTTCGCGATCTCCCCAAATTGCTCAAGTAGCTCAAGCGCGGCGTTACGCGGCATTGGTCGCAGGTCGCATCATAATTGTCCTCTGGTCGCTCAAGCGCTCACTCTGTCAGTCCAGAAGCGACGGCAGCCGTATCCTGCAACAAGATTTCAGAAACAACCACGGAAATGTGCTTGCCGGATTGGGCTGAAATCTCTGACTCAAAGGCACTGAGGATGTTTCGTGCAGCGTCGAATTGCCCACGGCTTGCGGCACTTTGAGCCGCTTCGACCTTCGCTGTGAGCGATTGAGTGATCCCCTGATTATCTATCAAACCGAGTGCCGCGGCGTTCTGAATATCTTGCGCAGTGCTGCCGAAACTCGCTCGTCTGGTAACTTGCGGCTGAAACCCGGAGTCGCTCCCGACGGTGACTTCAAACTGTGAAGTCGAACCGAAGCCAGAGATCCCGACCTGCTGAATCGGCTCTTGCTGGCTGCCATCGGCGGAGAAGTTGCGGACAATGAGCGTGTAGATGGACGGTTGGTATCCCCTAACTTGGATCGAATAATTGCCCGACGCGGGTTGGAAAGCGTGGAATAGCTGAGTCGTTTCTGTGGGTGGAGCGCCAGTCTCATCGTCCTCGAGTGCTTCGCTGAAAAGTGAGCTGGCCGGAATCCCGTCAAATCGCTGCCCGTTTTCGGAAGAAACACCCGTGATGCGACCTTGTGGGTCCGTTACCAGCAAATCGACCCCTGGCACTGTGGCAGATGCCGAGATGTTTAGGGAGCTAATATCGCCGGGTGGGTCACCCACGTAGCCGCGCGTTTCAAATATGTTGCGATAATCGTCAAGGAACTGTTTGTCGAAGTATGGGTCATTGATTTTGAATTTAATACCTTCTTTTCCCGTTACCAACACGAAGTGCCCCCAAGTTTCGACCCGTATCGGCGTCCCGTTCGGCAACGTCCCGAGCTGAAATCCGTGATTCACTGCAACTATCACGGGATGGTTCATCTGGCAGACTGTCTTTTCCAGATAATCGAACGCGCCATCCGGATCGTAATAAGACGAAATCCACTGATCATTAAACTTGAGGCCACCGACCCCGGCGAACAGGGCTGCAATGCGGGTGGCCGCATCCCAATCCACAGAAAGTCCTGAATATCCACCGAGCGAACTCAAAAGCTGGTTGAGATTCCCTGGGTCATTCTCCACGACTGCGCCAACGCCAAAGGGGCCGCCAAAGAAGTGAGTGACGCCCGCCTTGTTCATGGCCATGCAGAGACACGTCATCGCGCAACCCTTCGAACCGATGGTTTCGGTAGGAGAGTTCGCGTATGGGTCGCGTGCCCAAGGCACACCGTGACCGGCTTGGTATAGTGGAGGCACATCGATTTGGCACGCGACCTTGGCTATGACCCAAGGATCGGTTCCGCCCATGGAGGGCGATACGTTCACCCAAAAAATCGAAGAGGAATCGAAGGCGCTGTAGCCGTAGTGATTTGGTATTCGAACCCATTCGAGTTCTTGTCGTCCAGGCACCGCGAAGCCGATCTCTGTTCCGTTTGGTATGACAAGCTGGGTTGCGGAAGCCGTCAGCCCAAAAGGACCGGGATCGGCTCCGACGGAGGCGTTTGGGGTTGCAGACGAAAACTGCATTACGGCTGCGCCGCCCTGTGAGACCGTAATTGACCACGAAAGGACATTAGCGGGGGAGAGCCTCCCGAGGGTGCCATCCGTGACGATAGAACCAGAGAGGTCATACCCATTCTGGTCCTCGCGATAGGATACCCAGTTGTAGGTGATCGGCGTTGCTGAAGCCGGTGTGGCGGCAGGCAGCAAAGCCGCCCACGTTAACGTGATCAGAAGAAACGAGAGTGAACAGTTTTTCATAAGAATTTCTTTTTTGAATTTACGAGGTTTGGTGAACGATGGATTTCCCTTGCGATTATGGGCGGAAGGATCTGCGCTGACAAAGAACGCGGGAGGGGAGAAAGACCAACGGTGTGAGTGTCACGCCCGCTGCCGATCTCCATATTTGCTTCCTTTCTGATCCATGAAATTCGTGGTGGCCGCTCAGTCTCCTCCAACCCAAATTTGCTGTCGAGCGTGCTTTTCTACCCTTGTTCACAATCGCACGGCGGAACCCCACTGGCTGCGGAACACCACTAGCAATCATTATGCAAACAACGGTTCGCATATCAAAATGGCCGGCCGAATACCGATGGAGGGATGCACCGGCTTACGGAAGTCCTTCGGCGGAAGCTCCTTGCGCTGGCCGCGGAGCGCGTTTATTGCGCCTACCTCAAAGGTTTTCCTTTTCATTTGCCAAGCCAACAAAAACCACAACGGTTTTTTACGGTTCTGGCTGGGAAGGATGCCGCCCCAGGAACTCAAAATCAAGCCTTTAACGCGATTGTTTTTTGAAACTTGAAAGCGCGGCCCCGTTGCAGGATATTCTTAGGCATGAGTCGGCTCGAAAAACTCGAACAGGATATCGCCAAACTTTCCCCCGAGGAGTTTGTCGAGCTGGAGCAGTGGTTCGATGCGGAGCGAAACCGCAAGTGGGACCGACAAATCGAGGAGGATGCTCGAAGCGAGAAGCTGCGCGAAGTCTATGAGAAGTTGAAATCGGAAACCCGCGATTGTCGAGCCTCAGTTCGGTGCTTTCCGCGCTCGTGACTGTCCTGGTGGGAGATTGAACCGCTAATCTTCGCTAATGAGACAAAGAGCATTCAGCGGTTCGTTCGTTGATGCGGGACGTGCGCGACTCCAGCTCCATAAGATTTGTTCGATCAGCGTGTATTAGCGCAGATTAGCGGTTTCGAAAAGAGGTCACCAACTGAATGAACCGCTAATCTTCGCTAATGCCGGGCCGAGCGTTCAGCGGTTGCTTCGAACGCCGGCAACAACACCGGAATAGTTACCCGCGCTCGGTCTGAAAGTCACATTCGAAGCGGCTTGACGAGCCGTCGGGCGTTGCCGGTTCCGCCTCTGCCCCTCCGCCGATTCGCGGCGACTGCGCCCCTCTGTGGTCTCGGTGCTCTCGGTGGCTTCCCCCAGGCTTACGAGCGCCAATCGCCGATTGCGCAACTCGATTCGGTCGATTACTGTCCAGCAGATGAGCACGCTGGCTGAAATTCAAGAAGCGGTGACCCGGCTTCGCGATGAAGAGAAGAAAGCTCTCTCGCTATGGCTCAATTCACAGGCCGCCCCTGAACTGAGCGACGAGGACGAACGACGGCTCCTCCATTCTCTCGACGAAGCCATTCGGGACGTGGATGCCGGCAAGGGCGCGCCGATCGAAGACGTGCGCAAGCGGGTGCGCTCATGGGTTGCAAAATAATCTTTGCGCCCCAGGCCATTGCCGATCTCGAGGAAGCCGTTCGCCACATCGCCAAGCACGGACCCGAAACCGCCCTGCGCATCGGGAACGCGTTGATCGACCGAGTGGCCATCCTCGAAAATTTTCCGCTCCTTGGCTCGCCATACACGAAACGCCCCGGCGTGCGCAAGCTGGCCTCCCGACCCTACATCATCTTCTATCGCGCCAAGCCGGAGGAAGGCCGCGTGGAAATTCTGCGCTATTGGCACGGCGCGCGCGGAGAGCCAGAACTGGGCGAATAGCGAGCCAAAATCAGAGGTCGGCCACGGGTCGCTGAACTCGGCTTGGCCCGCGTCGGGCGGTCCTTTCTCGAGTTCCTGCATTCCCAATCCATCCTTTCGGCATTCCGCAATCGGGTGTTCCGTGTTGCCCAATCCGCAATCCGCAATTAGGAGCTTCTGCCTTCCCCGCCTCCTGCTCCTCTGGCGGCGAATTTTTTCCGGGTGCCCGCGCGGCCAATCTTGCCCATTTGCAAATCGGGATTCTGATTTGCGCCCCGATGGCGCGTAAAAATTTTCCCGGCGCCTCTCGCGGCCGTTGAAAACGCCTGATTTCATTGAGTGTTTAGCCACTGGCACCTTGGGTGCTAAAGGTTCCGGCAGCTATCAGGCTATGATCGACGCCCTATTCAACGAACCAAATTACCTGGCCGCCAAAAAACTCATGGACGCCACCGCCCTGCGATTCCGGGCTTCTGCCCAAAAATGCTCTCGAACGATACGTCGCCCAAGCACTTAGAGCCTGTTTGGAAACTATGAGGGGCGCTGTTTTCGGGGAAAAGGCCGGATGGCGCGACGAGGGAGCATACCCGCCAGCGGTCCGTGACCGAGGAGCAACGAAGCCAGGTGGCCTTTTCCGCGAAAACCCTCCGGGCGGCGGATCTTTTGCCGACGGCCCGCGTTGGCTCGGCCGTCACAGCCCGCTGCGGGGATGCTCCGGCCTCGCCGCCTTGGCCGTCGCCAAAATCTCTCGCCGCAGGACCCCACGGAGTTTTCAAACAGGCTCTTAGTCAGGAGGCGGCCTCTGCCGGCTGGCAGGGCGCCTGCTGCACCGTAGAGCGATTGGAGCTGTAGTGATGGCTTGGATCATGCCGGGCTGGCAGGGAGGCGATGGCGAGGTTTTTTAAGGGAGCCGCCCCATGGAGTGGTCACTTGCAGTTGCGTTGATCGCGGCAAAGATGAGCAAACCAAGCGAGGCGCACTACGAGCCATTCGGGGCGAAGAGGCTCCTGGCCTGACCGTTGAGACTAATAATGAACTGATAATCGGTCTTTAAGGCCTCCTAAACGATTGAACCGTATCCGTTTGAAACTCAGTCGATCTGACTGCCTGACCACGTTCACGCGTATGGTAATCCTTACGGCGTGTTACTTCGTGGGCGGATTGCTCGGCAAAGAAGCCTCGTTTCTGGGAGGAAGCATTGCGTTGGTTTGGCCGCCGGCCGGCATCGCCCTCGCCGCCATTTTGCTGTTTGGTTACCGGTTCTGGCCAGGAGTGGCGTTGGGAGCGGTGCTGTTTTCCTTCACCAACGGCATGCCGTTTGGGTTCTTTACGCTCGGGACGGCCGTAGGCAACACGGTGGGGGCCATCGTTTGCACTTTCCTGCTTAGGAACTTTATCGCCTTTCAAAATGCGATGGAACGCACGCGGGATGTGACCGGATATATCGGGCTGGCCTGTTTCCTTGGCACAACCGTTAACGCGGCCTTCAACGTCGTGGGCCTCGCTTATGCCGGAACCGTGTCGTGGGAACAGTTGTTCCCTACAATTCTGGAGTGGTGGGTGCCCAACGCCCTGGCGGGCCTGGTGGTGGCGCCTTTCATTATCGCGTGGGCGACGCCGTGCTCTACCCGCTGGGACGCCAAGCCGATCGCGGAAGCGGTGATCTGTGGCGCTGCATTAGTGGCCGGCACACTGATTTCATTTAACTCCTGGTTTGTCTATGGAATTCAGAACTATCCGCTGGCTTATTTGCCCTTTCCATTTCTGGTTTGGGGTGCGTTGCGGTTTGGCCAACGAGGCGCGACGACCGGGACGCTGCTAGTGTCGGCCCTGGCCATCTATTCGCTTCTCCAGAAGCGCGGGCCGTTCGTGACCGGTACGGAGACAGAAAGCCTGATGCTCATTGGGAGTTACATCGGCATCTTGGCGGTCACCAACATGCTGCTGGCTGCGGCCGCCACGGAGCGGAGGCAAGCTGAACGCGCGATGGGGGAAAGCGAAAAGCGATTTCGGGCTATTGTCGAGGACCAGACCGATTTGATTTGCCGCTTCAAAGCCGATGGAAGCCTCACATTCGTCAACGAGGCTTACCGTCGCTTCCACTGCAAAAACAGGGAAGAACTGCTCGGGACGAATTTCTTGCTGAGCCTTTCTGAAGAAGATCTCGACGTTCCCCTAAGCTACTTCTCCGCGTTGCCCCCGGAGCAGCCGGTAGTATCGTTTGATCACCGGGTGGTCGCGCCCGACGGTCAGATTGAGTGGCACCAATATACAGTTAGACGCCTTTTTGGGGAGAAGGGCGCCACTCCCGAGTTCCAGGCGGTGATCCAGGATATCACTCTCCGTAAGCGTTCCGAGCAAGCTTTGCGCAGCAGCGAAAAAAAATATCGCTCGCTGGTCACGAACATCCCGGACGTCGTTTGGACGGCCGATTCGGATCGGAGTCTCATCTACATCAGCGGCAACGTCGAAACCGTCCTCGGCTACACTTCCGACGAACTCATTCGGGCCGGCGGACAACTTCTGCCGGAGCGCATCCATCCCGACGACATCGCGAATGTCGAGCAAGCCTACCAATTGCTCTTTTCAAAAAACAAAAAGTTCGACGTGGAATACCGAATTCGTCGAAAGGACGGCCAGTGGATTTGGTTGTCCAGCCGGGCGCTCACTACCCGGGTGCGGGAGGGCGTCAGGTGCGCCGACGGCATTTTCTCAGACATCACGGAACGCAAGCGGGTTGAAGAGGCCCTGCAGCAGGCCAAACACGCTGCGGAAACCGCCAATCGCGCCAAGAGTCAATTTCTTGCCAATATGAGCCATGAATTGCGCACGCCGCTCAACGCCATCATTGGCTTTTCGGAAATGCTCGTCGATCAGACCTTCGGGGGCTTGAACGACAGGCAGCTCAAATACACCGCCAACATTCACAACAGTGGCCGTCATTTGCTGCAACTCATCAATGATATTCTTGACCTGTCTAAGGTTGAGGCCGGCCGTTTGGAACTGAGCCGCACGCCGCTTGGCGTCGCCAAGGCTTTTCAGGACCTGCAGTCAGTTGTCAAAACCCTCGCCATCAAAAAAGGCATCACCCTTGACTTTGAGGTGGCAGCTAATCTGCCGTCACTTTTGGCTGACGAAGCGAAGTTCAAGCAGATCATGTACAACCTGCTGAGTAACGCGATTAAGTTCACCCCGGACGGCGGCCTGGTAACCGTGACTGCCACATTGCACGATAAATCGAACGGGGATCCCGCGCCGGCGCTGCAACTCGCAGCATCCACCGAGTGCTTGCGAGTCGTGGTGGCTGATACCGGCATCGGCATCCAACCGAAGGATCATGAGCGCATCTTCGTCGAGTTCGAGCAGGTGGACTCATCTTACGGCCGCCAGCAGCAAGGCACCGGCTTGGGATTAGCGCTGACCAAAAAATTGGTTGAGATGCATGGCGGCTGCATCTGGGTCGAAAGTGGAGGCGTCGAAGGCAAAGGCAGCAGGTTTAGCCTTTTAATCCCTATCCAATGAACAGCAATAGAATACTTATCATCGAGGATAACGTGTTGAACCTCGAGTTAGCCGCTGACCTGCTGGAAGCAAATGGCTTTGTCGTTTTGCAGGCTCGGACGGCCGAAGCAGGGCTCCGTCTAGCTCGCGAGGGGTCGCCCGATCTTGTTTTGATGGACCTTAGTTTGCCCGGCATGGATGGCTTGTGCGCCACCAAAGCGCTCAAGGCCGATCCGGCGACCCGCCACCTGACAATCATCGCCCTCACGGCACACGCCATGAAGGGCGATGAGAAGACCGCGCTGAGCGGCGGATGCGATGGATATCTGACCAAACCGATCGACACGAGAACATTTGTGGCAACCGTGACCGCCTTCATCGCCTCGGCAAATTTGCCCCGAACAAGGAGCGAGGCTGCTTGAAGAATGAACGTGCAAAATGAAATTCCGGCCACGAAAACGACCACAGCACCGACCGCGTGTTGTCCGGGATTCGTTCTGGTTGTGGATGACGAAGAGCAAAACCGCGCTCTGCTTCGCGACCCGTTAGAGGCCCAGGGCCATAAAGTGGCCGAAGCTCAAAGCGGGGTGGAAGCATTGCAAAGGGTTTCAGAACGCCCACCTGATGTCATCCTGCTCGACGTGATGATGCCCAAGCCGGACGGCTACGAAGTCTGCCGCCGCTTAAAACGGGATCCGAAGACCGCCTCGATCCAGATTTTGATGGTGACCGCGCTGTCCGAACGAAAGGAACGGCTAATGGGCATTGAAGCCGGCGCGAACGATTTCCTGACGAAACCGATCGATATTCGGGATGTAACCCTTCGAGTAGCCAACGCTGTTTACACAAAACAGCTTTTTAACCGACTCCAGGCCGAGCAGGAAAAATCCGATGCGCTTCTGCTGAATATCCTCCCCAAACCAATCGCCGAGCGGATGAAAAGAGGGGAAATTAGCATTGCCGACAGCCACCCGGATGTAACGGTGCTTTTTGCCGATTTGGTTGGGTTTACCACGATGTTAGCCCACATCGAGGCCAATCAGGTGGTCTATTCGTTGAACCAGATCTTCTCCACATTTGACTTGCTGGCTGAAAAGCATGGCTTGGAAAAAATTAAAACCATCGGTGACGCGTACATGGTCGCAGGCGGCATTCCCCTTCCGCGACCCGATCATGTCGAAGCCATCGCCGAACTGGCGCTCGCAATGCGGGAAGGGATCGTGCAATTCAACAAGGAATACAACACGTCCATCCGGATCCGCATCGGGATTTGCACTGGGGCGGTAATCGCGGGGGTCATTGGGCGAAGGAAGTTCGCCTACGATCTTTGGGGGGAGGCCGTGAATATCGCAAGCCGGCTTGAATCACTGGGTGAAGCAGGAGGGATTCAGGTCGCGGAATCTACCTACGAGCGATTGAAGCACAGATTCCATTTCGAAAGGAAACATGACCTCGACATCAAGGGCCGAAGCGCGGTGGTCGCCTACTGGCTTGTTGACCGGCTGTGAGAACCAGGGTGGGTTGACGAGCTGGACATTGAGTCCTGTCGGTCCTGCGCTTGGAAGTAATGGGCTGGCAGGGCAATTGCTCCAACGCCATGACGCGTGATGAAGAAACCGTGGTGAGCGGCGGCGGCGATGGATATCTGACCAAACCGATCGACACGAGAACATTGGTGGCAACAGCGGCCGCCTTCATCGCATCGGCAAATTTGCCCCGAACCAAGAAAGAGGCTGCTTGAAGAATGAATATGCAAAATGAAATTCTGAACATGAAAACGCCCACACCACCGGTCGCGTGTTGTCCGGGATTCGTCCTGGTGGTGGATGACGAAGAGCAAAACCGCGCTCTGCTTCGCGACCCGCTAGAGGCGCAGGGCCATGAAGTGGCCGAAGCTCAAAGTGGGGCGGAAGCATTGCAAAAGATTTCAGAACGCCAACCTGATGTCATCCTGCTCGACGTGATGATGCCCAAGCTGGACGGCTTCGAAGTGTGCCGCCGCTTAAAACGGGATCTAAAGACCGCTCCAATCCAGATTTTGATGGTGACCGCGCTGTCCGAACGAAAGGAACGGCTAATGGGCATTGAAGCCGGCGCGAACGATTTCCTGACGAAACCAATCGATGTTCGGGAGGTGACCCTTCGCGTAGCCAACGCTGTTTACACGAAACAGCTTTTTAACCGGCTGGAAAACGCTCTCTTGGAAGTGCACCAGCTCCACGGCCTGTTGCCCATCTGCTGCTACTGCAAGAGAATTCGCGACGATCAAAACTACTGGCACCGCTTGGAAACCTACATTTCTGGTCACTCCGGCGTCCGCTTCACCCACCGCATCTGTCCAGATTGCACGGAAAAGTTGAAAGCCGACCTGCAGAACACTTAGAGCGGGTGCGCGTGCCTCCGCCCACCGGCCTTCGGAGACGCCCTTGGCCATCCCCATAATCGGATCTCCTGCCCGGAAGTTGTTCCAACTGAGCCAGAGCCGTCGTGCCATCAAACGGACGACTAGGCAAAGTCGGATGGCATATCGGCTGCTAAAGTTGCTGCTGGAACGATGCAATCCATGGATGACCACAACAAACTTGCCCAGCCAGGCACGAGCGCCGAGTCCTTGCTCGCACCGGCGCCGATGAAGCTTGCCAGCGCCTTGATGTTCTCGGCGTGGGTCAAGGAGCCAGCCGGGGCGCCGCTGCCGAAAGCGGCCGCGACCGTGCAGGAGCTCGCAGGGACGACGATGTTGCCCCCAGCGAGCGCGTTGCGTTTTGAAAACCGGTTTGGGATCAAACTTGCCGAGTTTTTGGGGAAGTGATTATGAACTCATCCAGCCGGGTCTGGCGCACCTTTGCGGCGTTTCTGGCCGCGACCGCGGCGGCACGCGGCCAGGCGGCCATGCCTTCCGGAACGCTCTCGGCGCTGCCGGAGGCGGGGTTTTCGGTGTTTCGGGTTTTGGGCGCGCTCGTGCTCGTGCTGGCGCTGTTCCTCGGCGGGGTCTGGGTATTCAAACTCTTGCAACACCTGTTTTTGCAAAAGGGCCAGCTGGCAAAGCTGAATGTCCTGGAGGTCCGCTCGCTGGGCAATCGGCACGCCCTTTATGTTGTCGGTTACGAGCAGCAAAGGATGATGCTCGCGGCCTCGCCGTCCGGCGTGACGTTGATCAGCCACCTGCCCTCCGCGGATGCGCCCGAGGCCGCGCTGGCTGAGCCGGATTTTTCGGACGCATTGCAAACCGTGCTGGGCCGAAAAGCATGAGGACCGCCCGGCAGCGGACGATTTGGGGGAGGCGCCCAGCCTGGAGTTCCGCCTGGTGGTTTGCGCCCGGCTTGGCGCTGCTGTTGGTTTTGGGGTCTGGTGGCGACGGCTTTGCCGCCTCGCACTCCCCCGCCACCAATGCGCCCAGCCTGGCGCCGATCAATTTGAACATTGGCTTCCATGGCGTCAAAGAACCCCAGAGCGCGGACACGGCCATCCAGCTTCTGTTCACCTTGACGCTGGAGCGAGCCTGGACAACGAAAGAGTCCGCCGCCGACGCGGAGCGGGTGCTCATTGACCTGCCTGGCGTGGACTGGCGCGAGGCAGCGGCGGTGGCCGAGTTGGGAGGACGACTCAACGAATTTCCCGCCGCCCATGCGCACTTGGTCTTGAACGCGGCCTACGAAACGCCGTTGTTGCTGGCGCAAATACGGGCCTTCGGGGCGCTGCCCGTGACGGACTTGGTCTTCACCCATCTGGACGAGGAGCGGCGGTGGGGCAAGCTGTGGAACTTCGTGTTAGGCACAGATTACGCGCTGCGCTTTTTGAGCGCTGGGCAAAATATCCCCGGAGACTTTTTTGAAGCGAGCGCGGAACTCCTTCTGGCGCGCCAATTCCCGCGAACTGGCGGGCGCGACCGAGCCGGAGACCCGCGCGAGACTCGCGTTGGCAGCGCTTCTGCTAAATGAGTTGGGCAGCGCGATGCTCTATGAAATTGATGATGATTCTTGGCGGGTTGCTCGGGTTTTTGATCGGCCTCGGCTTTGGCCTGGCCCAGCAGAGCGCGTGGCCGGGGGTGATCTGGCGGGCAAGCGCCGCCGCGCTGGCCGCCGGAATCTTGTTGCGCTGGTGGGGGAAGCTCTGGATCCGGAGCTTCGAGCAAGCGCGCCGCCACCGGCCGGCCCGCCCGAATCGGCCGGCACCGCCGGGATGACCAAAGCATGAGCTTCTATTATTACTCCTCGCAACCGACGGCCGGCGAGCCTGTTTCCGTGCGAAGCCAGTTATGGCGGCGCTACCGCAATGCCGCGCGGGGCGGCGCGGTCGAAAATGAACTGGTGGCGCAGTATCTTCCGTTGGTGAAAACGGTCGTCGGGCGGCTGGCCATGACGCTGCCGGCGCACGTGGACGCGGAGAATTTGCACAGCGCCGGGCTGGTGGGGTTGTTGAACGCGGTGCGGCAGTTCGATCCCAAACTGGGGACCGCCTTTGAGAGTTACGCCCGGCTGCGGATTCGCGGGGCGGTCCTGGACGAACTGCGCCGCATGGATTGGGTCCCGCGTTCGGTGCATCTGAAGGCCCGGCAGATTGAAGCCGCGATGCGCGAGCTGGAGCAGAGGCGTGGCCGCATTCCCACCGATGAGGAAATGGCCGCCGCGCTGAAACTTACGTCGTCGGAATATGAGCAATGGGTGGACGACGTCCGCCCGGCCGCCTTTCTGAGTCTGGATGCGGCGTCCCCTTCCGGGATTGACGGCCACGGACGCTACGAAAGCATCGAAGACCAGACCCAGGAAAACCCGATGACCGGGGCCTCGCGCCGGGAACTGACCGGACTGATCGCGCATCGCCTGGCGCAACTGCCCGAGATGCAGCGCCGGGTGCTCGCGCTCTATTACTTTGAAGACCTGCGGCTGCGCGAGATCGCGGAGGTGTTCGATTTGACCGAATCGCGCATCTGCCAGATTCACGCGAAGGCCGTGTTGGCCATCCGTGCCTCGTTGCACAAGCTGGATCCCTGCCTGTCTTGAATTCGGAGAATTGAACTAACGGCGGTTCGCCGCCACCCTGAACCCATGAGCGATCCGTTCGTGCCGCTCAGTTCGCAGGGCGCCCAAACCGCCGGCGCGGGCGCGCCTGGCTTTCGCCTCAAAGTCGTTGCCCGGGCCAAGGAGCCTTTTACTCCCGTGGTCCTCGAAAATCCTTCCGCGGCCCAGGCCGCCGCGGCGTCCGCACTGGCCTCCGGTTCATGCGCCGCGGCGCAACCGGTCATCACTCTGCAACGCGACGGCGATCGCGTCACCCGCATCCAGATCAAGTGTTCCTGCGGGCAGGTGCTCGAGTTGAATTGCGTCTATTAGGCTCCTGCTGACGGCCAACCGACGGCGACGCTCCTTTCGGCCGGCTCGTTTCGTAACGATGCCCCGGCGTTTGCTCGGCCACCACGCCTTGGCTTGCTGGCCGTCAAAACGAATTCCCCGAACTCTGCATTGCCGCCGCCGCTGTTTTTCGGCTGTAGCCCGCCAATCCCAATCCGGGAAAAACTCGCGGAATTGCCGAATTGAGGTTCACTCCGTTGGACTAGTAGGCACGAAATAATTCCCTATTTTATTCCTAGGAATTAAATAGCACGCTATTTCTGTCCATTTCCCCCTGGCCGGTGCCGCCTTAAAGTTGCGGTGTGATTGAATAATAGTACGACCATAATTTTGAGGAGACCGACGCGGCCTGGGACGAATTGCCCAAATCAAGGGCTTATCTGGAGGCAGTCGGGGCGGATCAGATTCTGGATGAAAAAGAAAAGATGGTGCGGGTGCAGGCCGTTCTGTTTGGTCCCCGCAGGCGAAAAAGCCAAGCGGATGGAAACGGACCACCCAAAAACGGGAAGTGAACCGAAGAATGTTCGCTTATGTTCGCCTATGTTCGCCTATGTTCGCTTAATGGGGAAAAAATTGTTGCTGCCGACCTGAGTTTGGGAAAATGCGGCTGGTGTTTGCCGGGTTGAGCTGTTTAAGCTCGCGATTGCAATTGATGGCTCGTTCTCATCCGCAAGCCCTCGGAAAATGAAAAAGCGATTTGTGGTCTTCGGTATTCTCCTGGCGGTGGCGGCGCGGCCCTGGCCTGGTTCGGGCAAAGAACGAGAGTGGCACGCCGAAAACGGCTTCCGATGGGCGGAGCTGGAGATCCCCAAAACCGGCAAGACCGGATTCACCCTTCTGCCGCCGGACCAAACCGGCATTTACTTTACCAATGCCCTGGGCGAGTGGGAGGGCGCGGCCAATCGAGTGCTCTATAATGGGTCGGGGGTGGCGGTGGGGGATTACGATCAGGACGGTCTGCCGGATATTTTCCTGTGCGGTTTGGAGTCTCGCAATGCGCTCTACAAAAACCTTGGAAATTGGAAATTCAAGGATGTGACTGAGGAAGCCGGGCTGGTGTGTCCGGGCAAGAATTTTCGGGGGGCGGTGTTTGCCGATATCAACGGCGATGGCTTTTTGGACCTGCTGGTGGCCACGGCCGGGCGCGGGGTCCTTTGCTTTTTGAACGATACCCACGGCAAATTCAAAGACATCACCGAGGCCGCCGGCACCGCCAGCCACCACGGCAGCGTCGGCATGGCCCTGGCGGATATCGACGGCAATGGCACTTTGGATCTCTATATCGTCAACAACCGCGCCGACGACATCCGCGACCGCGGCCAAGTGGATATTCAGATGGTCCGGGGAAAGCTGACCATTCCCCCCTGGTTCAAGGACCGGCTCTTGATTCTCAACGGGCGGCTGGAGGAGTACGGCGAGCCGGACCAGTTGTTGTTGAACGACGGCGAAGGCCATTTCACGCCCGCCTCTTGGACGGACGGTCGATTTCTCGATGAGAATGGAAACAAACTGGCGCAGCCGCCTTTGGATTGGGGCCTCACCGCCATGTTCCGCGACCTGAACAACGACGGCTTCCCTGATCTCTACGTCTGCAACGATTACTGGACTCCGGATCGAATCTGGATCAACGACGGGAAGGGGAATTTCCGGGCCATCAACCGGCTGGCCATGCGCGAAACCAGCGCCAGCTCCATGGGGGTGGATTTTGCCGACATCGACCGCGACGGCCACATGGATTTTTTTGTGGTCGATATGTTGAGTCGAGATCACCGGCTGCGCAAAAGACAAACCCCCGCTCAAACTCCCATGCCCTTGGCGATCGGAGCGATTGAGAACCGCCCACAAATCATGCGCAACACCCTTTTCCATAATCGCGGAGACGGCACGTTTGCTGAAATCGCGTGCTTCAGCGGGCTGGCGGCCTCGGATTGGTCCTGGTCGCCGGTTTTTTTGGACGTCGATTTGGATGGCTACGAGGATCTCCTCATCACCGCTGGCCATACCAAGGATGTTCAGGATAGGGATGCGGGCAGGCAAATCTCTGCCCGCCAGCGCTCGTACAGCGGATACACCAATGCCGTCGAGCGGCAGAAGGCTTTCACTGAGGATAAGATGCTCAACGGCCGCCTCTATCCCAATCTGCGCATGCCTATCGTCGCCTTCCACAATTTGGGCAATTGCAAGTTTGAAGAGGTGACCCAGCTCTGGGGGACGGATCAATCGGGCACTCATCACGGCCTCGCGCTGGCTGATTTTGACAACGATGGTGATTTGGATTTTGTGGTCAATAACCTCGGCGGCGCGGCGGGGGTTTATCGGAATGAAGCCACCGCCCCGCGAGTCGCCGTCCGTTTAAAGGGACTTTCGCCCAACACCCAGGGTATCGGCGCCAAAATAAAACTCCTCCAAGGCGCCGTGCCGGTGCAAAGCCAGGAAGTCATTTGCGGCGGAAGATATATGTCTGGCTCGGACCCGATGCTCGTTTTTGCGGCCGGGAACGCTCCCGGCCGAATGACGCTCGAAGTCAATTGGCGCGGCGGTAAAGCGAGTCTGGTTCGGGATGTGAAGCCCAACCGGATTTATGAAATCGATGAAGCCGGCGCGGTTGGACTCCAAAGCCCAAAGCCCACGGCCCAAAGCCCTGAAAACGCGCCGTTTTTCAAGGATGTGAGTGAGTTGATCGCTCACACCCACCACGAAGAACCATTCGACGATTTCGAACGCCAACCACTGTTGCCCTACAAGCTCAGTCAAGGCGGTCCGGGCATCGCCTGGTTTGATCTGGACGGCGATGGCCACGACGAGTTGATTATCGGCAGCGGGCGCGGCGGGGTGCTCGCGGTTTATCGCACCGATGGCCAAGGCGGTTTTGCCAAAGTTTCGTCCGCCGCGAAGGTGTCCTTCTTTGACGATCTGACAGGCATCGTGGGTTGGAGGCCGGCGCCTGGCAAGCGGGCGCTATTGGTGGGGCAGGCGTCCTACGAAATTATCGGCGTCCCCTCGGTACTTCGCCTGGACTTTGTCGGCGGCGAAATCAAAGAACGAGGAAGTCTGCCCGCGACCACCGCCAGCACCGGCCCGCTGGCAGTCGCGGACATAGACGGAGATGGGAACCTGGATCTGTTTGTCGGCGGTCGCGTGGTCCCGGGCCGTTGGCCGGAAGCGGCCGCTTCCCGAATCTATCGCTGCAAGGGAACGCAATTTGAGCTGGATGCGGAGAACAGCCGCCTTTTGGAAAAGGCCGGCTGCGTCAGCGGCGCGGTCTGGAGCGACTTGGACGGTGATGGTTTTCCGGAATTAATTCTGGCCTGTGAGTGGGGGCCGATCCGCGTCTTCAAGAATCAAGGCGGCCACCTGCGCGAAGTCACCGCCGAGCTGCGCCTCGACCGGTTCACCGGCTGCTGGAACGGCGTGACCACGGGTGACATCGATGGCGACGGCAAACTCGACATCATCGCCGGCAACTGGGGACTGAACAGTTTGAGTCGTGCGACGCCGGAACAGCCGTTAAAAATCTATTGCGGGGATCTGGGCGGCCTGGGAACGAGGGACGTCCTCGAGACCGAATACGATCCCGCCACCAAAGCCCTGGTGCCGCGCCGCTCGTTAAATGTCCTGTCGAAAGCCATGCCCTTTCTGCTCGCGCGGTTCAGCACGCACCAGGCCTTCAGCGAGGCGGCCATCGCGGAGGTTTTGGGCGACCACCAGGCCCGCGCACAGGAAGCAAGCGTTAGCACCTTGGCCTCCTCGATTTTCTTCAATCGCGGCGATCACTTCGATGCCGTGGAACTGCCGAGCGAAGCGCAGCTTGCTCCGGCGTTCAGCGTCAACGTGGCGGACTTCAACGGCGATGGCCACGAGGATATTTTCCTGAGCCAAAATTTCTTCGCCACGGAGCCGGAAACGCCGCGCCTGGACGCGGGGCGCGGACTGTGGTTGCAGGGCGACGGGACGGGAAAGCTCACGGCCGTGCCAGGCCAATCGTCCGGGATCAAAGTTTACGGCGAACAGCGCGGCGCCGCCTTGGCGGACTTTAATGAAGACGGGCGGATCGATCTCGCCGTGGCGCAAAATGGCGCGGCCACCAAACTCTATCAAAATGTGGCCGCCAAACCGGGGGTGCGCATCCGCTTGGCCGGGCCTCCTGGCAATGAGGCGGGCATCGGCGCGGCGATCCGGCTGCTGGCGGGTGAGCGCGCCGGACCTGTGCGCGAGGTGCACGGCGGTTCCGGATACTGGTCGCAGGATTCGGTCGTCCAGGTGATGGCCATGCCGGAAGCGCCTACGCGAATTTGGGTGCGGTGGCCCGGTGGAAAAGCCACGATTTCTGAAATCCCGGCGCGCGCCAAAGAAATCGTGGTGAGCGTCGATGGGAAAATAAAATCGAACTGAACGGTATCGCGTTCAGTTCGGTTGCGACGGAGGGGAGACCGGGTTTTGCAAACTTCGCAGAATTTGCTGCGCCTCCTGGTCGGATGGGTTCAAACGGAGCGCGTGGTTCAACGGCTCGAGCGCTTCGCTCGTTCGGCCCTGTTTGGCGAGCGCTTCGCCCAGACGCACGTAGGCCGGAGCCAGGTCGGGCTTGTAGCGCACCGCGGTTCGAAAGGCTTCGATCGCCTCGGGCCAAACCTGCCGTTGCCGCAAACAGAGGCCCAGATTGTAATGCGCTTCCGCCAGGTTTGGCTTCAAACGAACGGCCTCGCGGTAGCGCGCCTCGGCCTCGGCGTAATTGCCTTGATTGTAAAGCACCACGCCTAACTCGACTTGGGAATCCACTGAATCGGGCGATAGTTGAACGGCTTTCCGCAAGGCCGCCTCCGCCTCGGCAAACTCATGTTGTTGAGAGTAGGCCTTTCCCAGCAACAGCCAGGCCCGCTTGTAGTCGGGATAATCCCGGGCCGTTTTTTGCAAGAGCGCAACGGTCTCGGCAGCCTTGCCCATCTCCAGCAGTAGCACGGCCCGTTCGGCGGCGGCTTCCTTTCCCGTTCGGAATTGTTTGGCCTCCTTCAAGAACGGGTCCGGCCAGTCCGGCCTCTCCGGCAAGGCGGCGGCCCGGCGCATGATTTGCTCGGCTGCCTTCATGTCCCCCAACCGCTGACAGACGTTCGCGATCAAGGTCTGCGAGGCCTTGACCGTGGGCGCGACTTCAATAGATTGCTTCAGGTATTCCAAGCTTTCCTGCAGGTGGCCAAGCCGGGCGGCGGCGCCGCCTAGTCCAAGGAGCGCCCGAGCATCCTTCGGGTTTCGGAGGAGGACCCGCCGGAAGTTCTGTTCAGCCTCGTCGGTCCGTCCGTATTCCAGAAGGGTTTCCGCCAGCCGCAACCGCGGCGCGCTCGGGCTGTCACCGCAGAGGTCTGCGGCATGTTGAAAAAATGGGATGGCGGTGGCGGGATTCTCGTCGAACCGGGTCAGCCCCCGCAGATAAGGCCAGCGCGGCTCTGGCGGCTCCAGTCGCTCGGCTTCGGCGAGGGAGCGATCCGCTTCATTGAAAAAATCGTGAACGTAAAAAATCATCCCCAACTTGCCCCACGCCGAACCGGAGGCGGGCGACTTCCGAACTTCCGCGCTCGCTTCGCCGATAGCTTTAACAATCGCGGGATCGATGCCGCTCCGCTTGATCTCGGGCAGCCTGGGGCCCTGATTCCGAAACCAGAAATAACCGCCTGCCCCCAAAGCGACGGCCAACACGATACAGGTCATCGCCACGCTGCGCGCACGACCGCCCCGCGACGGTGGCGGACGGACCGTCTTCGATTCGTGTGCCGGAAATTGCTGTTTGGATCGCTTCAATGTTTTCGCCACGGTGAGCGGGTCGAATCCAGCTCTGGAGGGCTGCGTGGGCTTTATCGGGTCGATGGTTTGCCTTCACCTTTCCGAACCACCACCACTTGGTCGGCCGCCGCGCCTGGAAAAACTTCCTCGTTTCCATCGGGCCAAATCACTTGGATGGCCTCCACCCGTGCAGCTTGGCCCACGCCAAAGTGGGCGCGCGGATCGTTGCTGCACTCGAAGCTGTAGCCGGGATTGATCCAACCGTTCCAGCGCCGGCCGCCGGCCTGGATGCTAACTTCCGCTCCGTAGGCATCCCGACCGCCCAGCGCCGGATCGAGCGCCCGAATCATAAACCAGTGTCCGCGCTTCGGGGCGATGTTGCGGTAAAGCCGCGCGGCGGATCCGACCGCGGTGACCAGCAAATCCAGCGCGCCATCGCCGTCGATGTCACCGACTGCCAGACCGCGTCCGACCACCAGAGCGCCGCACAGCGCATCGTTCTCGGGGGAGAGGTCGCGGAACTTGCCGGCGCCGTCATTGGCAAACAATTGGCACCGTTCTCCGTATGCGCTCCAATGCGGCCCCAGACTGGGGACGAGTTTGGTCTCCGCGCCCGGCGCAGTGGAGCGCTTCACTCGGCCGTTGACCACGGCCAGGTCAGGAAAACCGTCGTTATCGAAGTCGGCCAAAATCGTGCCAAAGCCGGTGCCGTGCCAGAGCGGCTCGGCCAGCCCTGCGGCAGCGGTGGTGTCCTGAAACAAACCGCGTGGCCCTTGCCGCCAGAGCACGTTACTCTCTTCCGTCAGGTGCGTCACATAAATATCGAAGAGACCGTCCCCGTCCACATCCCCAATGGCGATGCCCATGTTGGCCTGAGCCACACCCATGGTATTATAGGCGATGCCGCGCTGGCCCGCTTCGTTTCTGAATGTCCCATCACGCTGGTTGATCCAAAGGCAATTTGGCTTCGCATCGTTGGTGATGAATATATCGGGCCAGCGGTCGCCGTCGAAATCCGCGCAGAAAACACCCAGGCCCGGCCCGGGTAAATCGCCGAGGCCGGACTTGGCAGTCACGTCCTCAAACCGAATGCTGCTTTTTGTGCCCGGCGACGAGCCAAGGTTATGAAAGAGCATTGAGGCAGTGCCTTGCACCGAGTTTGGGCCGCAATAATCCGGCTTCCCGGCATGGTCGGTGCATTTCTCCCCTTCGAGATAATCGATGTAATTGACGACAATAAGGTCAAGCCATCCGTCCCGATCATAGTCGAAGAAGGCAGCGGAAATTGCCCAGTGCGAGTCCTCCAGCCCGGCCGCTTTGGTAATGTCGGAAAAGGTGCCGTTGCCGTTGTTTAGAAACAGCCGGATGCCGCCGTACTCGGCCACCAGCACGTCCGGCCAACCGTCGTTATTAATGTCCCCGATCGCCACTCCCATTCCGTACCCGGCCACGTCCAACCCGGAGCCGGCGCTCACGTCGGTGAACTTCCCGTCGGCTCCCTGGTGAAACAGTCGGTTGGTCGATTTGGATTTGGGGCCGGCGTTTTGAAGGAGGTAGATGTCCAGCCGGCCATCATTATCATAATCGAAGAGTGCCGCGCCGGAACCAACCGTTTCCGGCATAAAAAAACGACCGAGGGGACCGACGTCATGCACAAAATTCAAACCGCATTTTCCGGTGATGTCTTCGAACCAGGCCGGGCCAGCCTTCGCGCCGGGATGCGGCTCCCGGCGGCAGCCGCAGGCGGCCAGTCCGAGGGCCAGGACCAGCAGGCAATGCCGTCGCTCCAGGAAAAATCCGGACGTGTGCGCGGCCCTGCCTTTCCTCATGAACCGACGCTGGCACCAACGTCCACCGGCACAACTTAGATTATTCATTCGGTTCGGAGCGCCAGAACTTGACGGAGCGCTGCGCCTGCTTCTCTCCGCGGAGCAACACCACTGATCCGGTGAATGCTTTAGTAGCATGGTCCAGCGCCCCGAGTCAAATGGACGATCAAGGCGTGCGCGAATGACCCGCGCCTTCTTCCGATGAGCCGGCGCTCAGACAACGCGGATGGTCCCGATCCGCGGCATTGGATGTTTGGCCGCTGTCCTTGGAGCTCGTCGCCAGCGCTGGAAAGCTGCTGCGGATGAGGAAACTCGACGGTCCGGCCCAGCGCGGCCATTGAGATGGCGGGGTGTGCAAAAACTCAAGGCCCGCCCCCTTCGAAACTTTTCGCCACATTTTTGTTGACTTAAGCCGCACTTTATGTCAACCTCTGATAATTCCAAAGTGACACTGAACAGGTCAAGTAGCCGGAGCACTTATTTTATGCGAACAAATTGCCTTCTTCGATCCCCTCTTCCCATCCTCTCCGCCCTGATGTTGGCGGGCTACGCCCAGGCGCAAAGCCCGTATCTGGGTGTAAACTGGGAGGGCAGGAATCCCAACACGCCGATTGGGCCGTACGGCTACGCGGGCATCCCGACGGCAAAACAGAGCTACTGGAACGACGTGCGGGAGGAGGGTTATGTGAACTTCAGCGGCACCACCCCGGCGCTCAATGACAAGGCGGGCAATGCCACCGCGGTCACCCTCACGTTCGCGGCCAACGACAGTTGGAACAACGATGGCGCGGCGGGCACGGCCGACGAAAAGCTGATGCACGGCATCATTAAAGCCTTTGGCAATCCGGGCGGCCCCTTGGTTCCATTCACGGACACTTTCACTTTCAATAACGTTCCGGCCGGCGCCTATAGTTTGGTGCTTTATCTGAACGTAAACGGCGACGGGGTGAACGTCGATCTGACCCAGGGCGCGACGACTTTTTACATTACGGAGGAACACACCTTCGACGGCACCTACACCCAGGCGCTGAACGCCGATCCGATGGGGGTTCGGGATGTGGGCAATTACGTGGTATTTACCGGCGTCAGCCCGGATGTGACCGGTCAGATAACCTTCACGATGACCTACGACGCCAATGCGGGTGATGGCTCCGGGATGGCGGCGATTCAATTGCTGCAGGCGGCTGATACGGTGGGGCCTGCTTTGGCGAGCGCCACCTTTAGTGGCACCGCGGCGGCCGGGACCGTGCATGTTATTTTCGATGAGGGTCTGGATCCGGCCGCTCCGAACCCGACTTTTTCGCTGGACCGTGGGGTCACCGTTGGGACGGTTACTAAAGTTGATGCGATGACGTTCGATCTAGCTGTGACCGGTGTGACCGTCGGCAATTTTCTGGTGACGGCCCACAACGCGAAGGACGCCGCCGGCAATACAACGGCCAGCTCCTCGACGGTGCTTACGGTGATAAACAGCAATCCTTCGGCCATTTCGGTTCAGTTCGCCGGGTCGCAGTTTGGCGGCAATGGTCCGACGCACCTGCTGCCGAGCGATGTGGCCGGGGTGGTTCCGCTGCCCAATTGGGTCAGTCTGGATGGCAACGACGGCAGCGCCGGTCCCCTGACGGATAGCGACGGCTACCCGACCCCGGTGACGATACAGTTCCACGCAGATGGCGGTTGGGGCAGCGGCACCTTTTTCGACGCCGGCACGACCGATAGCGCGCAGCCCAACGCACCCGGCCTGCGCGGGAACCCGAACGACATGATGTTTAGCGGCTATCTGGACGGTGACAGTGCAACCGTCCCCACGCCTAGTACGATTACCTTCAATAACGTCCCCGATGGCGTCTATGATGTCTATGTTTACACGATCGGTGGTGACACTGGCGACGCAGAGGCGTTTACCTTGAATGACGATCCGACCACGACGTTTCACGTGGCGGCTCAAGGCGGACCCGGGTGGGTCCCCAGCGGACGCAAGTTCGTTCAAGGAACCAGCATGGACCCGGCCAATCGGGGTCCGAACTGCAACTACGTGCTATTCGCGGGCGTGACGCCGGCATTTGACGTTAATGGCGTCGAGTTTATCAAGGTCCTGGCGGAGGCAGAAACGTTTCGGACTCCCGTCAACGCGATTCAACTGGTGTGCCATGATGCCACGCCGATTACATTCGTTACCCAGCCCGCCGACCAAACGGTTAATGAGGGCTGCCCGTTCAAATTCAGCGAGCAGGTGATTGGTTGTGGCGCCCGCACCTACCAGTGGTATTGCAACGGTTCACTGCTGCAGGGCCAGACCGGCCCGACTTATTCCGGGATCGCCTCGGCGGGTCAGAACGGCAATGTCTATTACGTCGTCGTCACCAACCCCGCCGGCAGCGCGACCAGCGCGCGGGCCACGTTGCACGTGTTGCCCAACCCGACGGTGGCAAGCTGCGGGAGCCGGGGCAATTGCCATGCGGTTTATATCACCTACAAGAAGCCGGTGTTGTTGAATGGGACTTACACCGTGGACGGAGGCGAGGCGGTCACGGGTCTCAAATACGGGGAGAATTCCAACGTGGTGTGCGTGAGCCTGTCGCCGGACCTGGTGCCGGATACCGCGTACAATGTGACGATCAAGGATGTGAGCGGTGCGGACGGCACGCTGATCGGCCCGAACCCATCGACCTGTTCGTTTGTGCACGGGAGCGAATATCCCAGCTTCCGCATCCTCTCCAGGATGTGGGCCAACATGAACGGCCTGGGCGACTTGAACACGGATCCCCGGGTTCCGTGCAGTCCGGACCAGGTCTTTTATGACCTGCAGCAGATGGGCGACACGGAAATCGGCAGCCAGATAGGCCAGATCATGACCGGTGTTTTTATTGCTCCGCAGGACGGGATCTATTACTTCTGGACGGCGTCGGACGACGCGAGCGACACGTACATTGCCACGGACGCGATTCCGGCGCACAAGGTTCTAATGGCCCAGGAGCCGAATTGGGCGGGGCGGCGGAATTTTACCACTGGGAACGGTGGGCGACCTATTGTCAACGAGAACGGGTCGGTCGTCCTGTTTCCGGACGGGTTTGCGCTGACCACGGGACAAAAGGTATATATTGAAGCCGATCATTTCCAGGGTGGTGGCGGCGGCAACTATTCGCTCACCTACGTTGTTGATCCAGTGGATCCGACCGTACCGCCTGCTGATGGCACTGCGGAGACCCCGGCCAGCCAGTTTATGCAGATGCGCTTCGCGCCCAATTGTCCGGGTTCGGGAGAGCCTTGCGGCGGCACGATCTTCACCA
>WNGK01001395.1_pt1 | contig 26104 bp, 20 predicted proteins | sample 5400601 | NCBI WGS metagenome assembly WNGK01 (sample SAMN13153376, study PRJNA577476) | soil metagenome | isolation source: 60 cm soil or saprolite under Garry oak tree replicate 1 | place: USA:California | collected 2016-06-15
CTGGAACTACGTACTTGTGCTCCAAATAAAGCAGACCGTGCGGCTGAATCTTGCTGCTATCGATTTCCCCCAAATGATGGATTTCCATCGGTAGATGCTCGATTCGTACGTTGCATTCGGTCGAAAGCTTTTGCACGGCCGCCGGTGTCGCGAAATTGGCAGGCAGGTATAACACTGGAGAGGCTTTGATCTTAGGATCGACAATGCTTTGGCAGTCAGTCATCGACCGCGTCAGCGTGTCCCACGCCGACGAAATATATTGCAAGATGGGCTTGAGGCCCGCATCTTGCGGCGACTTCGCCGACCCTGCGGCGTGCGTCTGATCCACTCCACATAGGCAAAGCGCGATTGCGGTCACTGATCGAATGCGTGAGAACACAAACCGGCGAGGCAACCTCAAACGGTGGTGATTCATGGTTTGGGAAAAAAGCGGCTCAGTCATCTTAAACCCCGTGCCCAAAGCGGTTCAAAATGAATTCTTCCTGCTCGAACCTTCCTTGTTACACCATTGCGCATTCGGAATTATTATGCCGTTGGTTTATTCTGTTTGCTTTGGTTTCTACACGCCGGAGGGGCACGTGATCCGATTCCATTGGGTCCTAGGGGTGGTTGTTTCGATCTTCGCTTTCTTGTCCGCAGTTCCTGGCAGCGCACAGCAAATTCCCGAGAACACCTATCAAGATCTGAGGTGGCGCATGATCGGGCCCTTTCGCGGCGGACGCACTCGCGCCGCGGCTGGAGTTCCGAACCAGCCGAACTTGTTCTACGTCGGCCAGGTAAACGGAGGCGTTTGGAAGTCGGACGACTACGGCCGGACATGGGAACCGATCTTCGATAACCAGCCCACGCAGTCCATAGGCGCGATCGCGGTTGCCCCGTCCGACGTCAATATCATTTATGTGGCCAGCGGCGAAGGACTGCATCGTCCGGACCTCTCTGTCGGCGATGGAATCTATAAGTCCACGGATGCTGGCAAGACCTGGACTCACCTCGGCCTGCGCGACGGCCAGCAGATTCCCGCCCTGGCCATTGACCCGCGTGATCCCAACCGGGTTTTTGCCGCAGTGCTTGGCCATCCCTATGGGCCTAGCGAGGAGCGTGGCATTTTCCGTTCCAGCGATGGCGGTCAAACCTGGCAAAAACTGATTTACAAGAACGAAAACACCGGCGGCTGGGATGTAGAAATCGATCCGTCAAATCCCGATGTTGTCTACGCCTCACTGTGGGAGGCGCGCGAGGGTCCTTGGGAAGACAATAACGTGTTCAATGGAACCGCGGGTGGCCTTTTCAAATCGACTGACGGAGGGAATACCTGGCATGCACTCACCCAAGGCCTGCCTTCTGATCTCTCGCAAATTTATGTGGCCATCGCTCCCAGCGATCCGCATCGCCTCTACGCAACCTTAGCAACCGGCGCTGGCACTCTTGCAGTGTACCGGTCCGATGATTCCGGCCAGAGTTGGGCGCGCGTGACCGATGATCCCCGTCCCGCAGGACGCATCGGCGGTGGCGATCTTCCCGTTCCGAAGGTGGACCCCAAGAATCCCGACATCGTTTACAGCGCGAGCACTGTGACCATGAAGTCCGCTGATGGCGGCAAGACCTGGACCAGCTTCCGGGGCGCACCGGGCGGTGACGACTATCAAAACCTGTGGATCAACCCCAATAATCCCAACATCATTCTTCTGGTCAGCGATCAAGGAGCGCTGGTAACAGCCAACGGCGGGTCCACGTGGAGTTCCTGGTATAACCAGCCCACGGCGCAGCTCTATCACGTCGCAGTGACCAATACTTTCCCTTATCGCGTTTGCGCGGGACAGCAGGAAAGTGGTTCTGTTTGCATCTTAAGCCGCGGCAACGACGGAGAGGTTACCTTTCGCGACTGGCATCCGGTCGGCGTCATTGAATATGGATATGTGGCGCCCGATCCGCTGGACCCTGACGTGATCTACGGAGGCGGCCGAACCGAAGTCTCTAAGTTCCATTGGTCGACGGGCCAGGTGCAGAACGTCACACCCATCCCGGTGCGCGATGCCAAGTACCGCGCAGATCGGACCGAGCCCTTGATCTTCTCTCCGCTGGATCCGCACACGCTTTACTACGCCACCAATTTTGTGTTCAAGACGAGGGATGGCGGAAATTCCTGGCAAACCATCAGCCCCGACCTGACTCGCGAAAATCCAGGCGCTCCCGCCAGCGTAGGCACTCTGATCCCCAAGGGCGCCGACACCCAACGGGGCGTCATTTACGCGCTCAGCCCGTCATTTAAGAGCCCTGACACTCTGTGGGCAGGCACCGACGACGGTTTGATCTGGCTGACCAGAGATGGCGGAAAGAAATGGAACGATGTTACCCCGCCTGAGCTGACGCCCTGGAGCAAGGTTACACAGATCACAACCGCGCACTTCGATGACGACTCCGCCTATGCCTCCGTGAGCCGATTCCGCATCAATGACACCCGGCCCTATATCTACCGCACCCACGACAGTGGCAAAACGTGGATGCTAATTACCGCCGGGCTTCCGGACGTCGGACCGGTGGATACTGTGCGAGAAGATCCGATTCGTAAGGGCCTGCTGTTTGCCGGCACGGAGAATGGAGTTTGGGTCTCTTTCAATGATGGGGATCACTGGCAGTCTTTGCAGTTGAATTTGCCGCACACCTCGATGCGCGACCTGTGGATCAATGAAAGCGATCTCATCGTGGCGACTCACGGGCGCTCGTTTTGGATTCTGGACGACATCAGTCTGCTGCGGGAGCTTGCCGGACCGTCGGCGCAATCCGAAGACTATCTCTTCAAGCCGGCACCTGCTTATCGGGTGCAGCGCGATAGCAACACAGACACGCCACTTCCGCCGGATGAGCCCGCAGCTCAGAACCCTCCAGATGGCGCCATCATCGACTATTACCTGGCGCGCGCGCCTTCCGCCCCGGTCACGCTGGAAATCCTCGATGCTGAGGGCAAACTTGTGCGCCGTTTCTCGAGCGCGGATAAGCCTGAAGTTACACAAGAACAGGTGAAAAAACAGTTAATTCCCCTCTACTGGATAGGCACGCCCAAACAGCTTTCCATCGATGCCGGCATGCACCGCTGGGTCTGGGATTTACACTATCCCGCGCCGGTTTCGACGAGACACGAATATCCAATTGCCGCAATTCCTCACGACACCCCCCGGATGCCGCTCGGTCCAACCGCGTTGCCAGGACACTACAACGTGCGCCTTACCGTGAATGGGATAACCTACTCGGCTCCGCTTATTGTAAAGATGGATCCTCGAGTGAAAACCTCGCCTGTGGGACTCGAAAGGAAATTTCAGCTTGAAATGCGTTTGGTTTCACTCATGAGTCAGACTTCGGAAGCCGTCGTGCAAGCTGGCTCGATTCGTGAACAACTGCAAAAGATGAACGAGCAACCTGGGAGTGCAAGCGATTCGATTCAGGCATTGCAGAAAAAGCTCGGCGCAATCCTCGGCGCTACGGCAGGTTTCGTCGCCCCACCGTCTGCCGAACGAACTCTTGCCCGCGTCAATGGCCAAGTCGACCCACTGTATGGGCAGGTGTGGCAAGTCGACGCGGAGCCAACTGCGTCACAACTTCAGGCTGCCGCCGCTGTTGAGCGCGATTTATCGGACGTGATGAGGCGCTGGGACGCATTTAAGAGCGCTGACCTGCCTGCCTTTAATCGTGAACTCCGTGGCGCGAGCTTGCCGGAACTGCGTTTGGAGTCTGACGTCCGCAAGCACGAAGCTGTATCAGATGAAGAATGACTGGGCGGCGTGAGTTTCGCCCCCAGCCACTGCTCAAAGACTAACTGTTCGAGAGATTGATCTCGCTTCCGCTTCTTCGCTGCGTTCGGTTGCAGGGTTTTGCAATGTCAACCAGGCCGGGGATGCAGTTTCTGGCGACCCTCCTCCGATTTCTGTGACTCCGAAAAATGGTTCGTGAAAGTTGCGCAACAACGGCTGAGGTTTGGTTAACCCGATGTATAATCCGTTGGCCTTCGGAACTTCCCGATCGGAAAATCTCAGGAGCAAATCCCATCTTTGGTTGTGATGTTGAAGATCCGCATCAGAAGCCGCGTTTCAAGGAATCAGACAAAACATGTTTGCCGCTGCCGGCGGAATCTAACGATGAAATCGCCAAGCCGTTGACTGCAATTCTATTTAGGAGCCGTGAGGATGGTTTGTTTCGGGTCTAATAAGATCTTACGTGTTCCGGCGGGCGCGGATAGATGAAACGAAGATTCCGTTCCATCAGCAAATACTCGACCGATGAATACAGACGCGTTGCCTGACAGCACGGCATAGATGGGAACTGACGTGACTAAGTCTTCGGACGCATTTTTCTGCAAGATCGTCCCGCTCACCATGGTGGCATTTCCCCTTGGCGCAAACTTGACCGATTCTAATTGCAGCTTCGGAAGGGCTGTGCCGTTGATCCAACCCTGCAAGAACCAGTCCAGCGACGCTCTGCCCTCGTAGCGCAGTGACGGCGGAAGATCCTCCGCGAAAATCTCCAGCAGCTCACGGGTGCTGATGGCCTTGCCTTCAAAACGCTGACGAAGCTTGCGTAGGGCCAGCACGAAAGGCTCCTCCGCGTTGTTGCGGCCATGTTTGCCCTTGCCAGGACCCTGCGCGGCAACGTCCAGCAGCATCGAACGAAGCATGTGAAACAGCCACGTGCCGCGCCCATAACTGATGGCTTCATATCCTTCCGGAGCGTGAGACGACAGCAGGCGCACTCCCAAGGTTACGGGCCCGGCATCTTTCGGAAGCTCCCCATCTTTATTCTCGACCAACTCTTGCCTGTATCTTTCCATGATCTGATGGAAAGCCACTGGGTTTTTTTCTTGTAACATCATCAGGGAGCTGTAATTAGACAACCCCTCGGAGATCCACTGATCGCGATAACTCTTCCAGGTGACCAGATCGCCCCACCATTGGTGTGCTGTCTCGTGCGCCGGCACCTGCTGAGCTAAAATACTTCTCGAGAGATCCATGTGGAGGTCAGCGCGCTCCTGTTCGCTAAGAAAAGCGTAGGAAGAAAGAAACACCAAGCCAGGCCAGCCCTGGCTTTCGGGTCCCGGCATCTGGGTGAGGGCAAGGTGGCTGTAGGGAAACGGACCGAAGCGACGGGAATAAAACTGTAGTGCCTGCGCCGTCGCTTCCGCTACATGCAGCGCATTCCGGGCGGGGGAGGGCGGGACTGGCACAATTACTTCTTGCGGTCTCTTCAATTCCGGCGACACCGCGGGATCAGGCTCAATAATGCGTACCGGAGCCTTCGGAAATTCTCTTTCTACGCCGGGGGCTGCATAGCTTTCCACCGTGACGTTTCCAGCCTGGGCCGTAGCGCGGGTGTACCTTCCAAGATTGAATCCGGCCACCGGGATCGGCCGTTCTGAAATCCAACGAGCAGTCTGAACGTCCGCTATGTTCGGCATTGCTCCCGCTGGCGGCAAATCGCCAGGTCGGATTGAGGTTGTCATTGGCTTCCCCGTCGCGAGCAGCGTCCAGCCGCGCGGGTAGTGAAACTTGAGATCGAAATCGGCCATGGCCATCCCCCGATTGGGATACCAGGTCCCGCGCGCACCTACATAGAGCAAGCCGTTACCGGCTTCGGCAAGAACTTCTCCCCCGTAAACAAACCGGAGTTCGATTTTTTGCCCTGCTGGTGTCGGTTCCGGCAAAATCACCACCACCAAATCGTTCCCGCGGCGCGAGACTTGTGTTCCCTCAATCGATGGGTTGTGGATGAATTCCACCGGCTGTCCATTCGCCTCCACGACCTGCAGGTGCAAAAAGCGGGATAACTCGAATATCAGCGCCCGCACTCCGCCGTGTGCGATATCGACCTCGAGACGTGCCTCGGCGTTGAGCTGTTTGGGCGGCCTGACTTCGGCCTCGATCTCATAGCGGTGAACCGCGAACTCCTCACGCGGTTCTCCTTCTTCCCGAGCGGTCGTCAGCGATTCTCCGGGCCATGCTGGGGCCTGCCGGTTGGGATCCAACGAGGCGGGATTGATCGAGAACGAGGTCCAGATGTCGTAATAAACCACTCCGTTCTTTGCCGCTCTCGCTTGTCCCGCCTGAATCTGCTCCGTAGCCTTCGAATCAAAGTGGATGTCAAAGATTCCCAGTTTCACGCCCTGCAGTCGTGCATGCAGCATTCGATCCCGAGGATCGAGGGATCGAGGCGTAGCGGAAGTGAAAGATCTGCCCTCCACCGGCAGCATCTGGCTGAAGGTTACTAGCAATCTCAGAGCGTCGGCTTGCGCCAGGGTGCGTGCCGTATCTCCCCATCGACTGATGAAGCCATCTGCGTTGTCCGCTGCTCGCAGGCCAGGTTTGAGTTCAGCGGCTGTGTCATCGTTAAAGCGGAAGTATGCCGACGTGAAACGCTCTTCCAGTATCGCCATGCCTGTGAACAGGCCGATGGATTTGCGTTCCACTTCATCGGGAGGAATCAGAAGCACTTCGCCCTCGCCTTCAAAAAAGGCGCCGGTGATCCGGCCGAGGACATCTTGCGTAAGAGCAATGGTACCGTCTTCGAGCGTGATGTGAATCGCCGCCCGATCCAAAGACGCGTCCCGGACTTGATAGACGCGGGCAGGATCTAGAGGCGTATTGCTCAGCTCGAGGTAAAGCGCCTCAGCCGTTCCCGATTTGCCCGAGGGCGTGGGCTGGGGCGCAACCCCAAAGACTGGCCGGGCGCAGATTGCCAGGCAGATCCCGAGCATGATTCCAAGGCGCATTTGCTATTGGTACTTTCGTGACATGGGTGGGTCAGGCCGCCATTGGTAGAATGCGCTTCAATGAGGGCACGTGTCACTATCCTCTTAATCGTATCGATAGAACTCGGCGCTTCCTGCGCGAGTGCGGCCACCATCCACCTGAAGAACGGCCGGACCATTCTCGCCGACAGCGTCCGCGAAAATGGCGAGCGCTGCGAATACAACATCGGCGATAACGCCTACGCCATTCCTAAGTCCTCGGTAGAGCGCGTGGAAGCCGGAGGCGCTCCCGCCAGTACCTCTTCCGGCGCAGCGAAGGTTGCGGGCGACTTGCCGTCGTTCGCGCCCACCGACAGCCTGGCGAATGAAGGCGACCTACCCGCCAAAATAGTTCACGATGGCAACGTCGACTCCGATGTGTTGTCAAACCTGGAAAGTAAAGGCAACCTGGAACTGAGTGCTACGGCCAATTTTATTGCGGGCAAGTTCGAGTTCGAACACGGAAACATTTACCAGGCTCGCCGCTATTTCGAGAGTGCCCTCCGCTTCCAGCCGGAAAATTCGACGATCCTCATTTATCATGCCGCGCTGCTTGTGCGTACCGGTAATCCCTCGCAAGCGGTGCCTTTTGCCCACCGTGCCACACGTGCAGCGCCCGATTCACCAGATGCCTTCGCTATTCTGGGTTATGCCCAGTTTGCTTGCGATCGCACAAAAGAAGCTATTGCATCATGGAAGCACTCTATAGAACTACGGCCTGATTCTGCCGTCCAGCAATTCTTGGCTAAGGCACAGCGGGAGGATTCGGTGGAGACCGACTTCGCCCAGCGTGAGAGTAGTCATTTTGTCCTTCACTATGAAGGCAAACAAACCTCCGAGATGTTCCGCGGACAAATTCTCACCGCCCTGGAATCGGACTACGACGATCTAGTCCGCGACCTTGGCACACCACCTCGTGACCATATCTTGGTGACCCTCTATACCGAGCAGGCTTTCTATGACGTCACCCGCGGTCCCTCTTGGACCGGGGCCATCAATGATGGAAAACTCCGCATCCCCATTAGCGGCCTTACATCGGTGACAGCGGAACTGGCTCATGTGCTGAAGCATGAGCTGGCTCATTCTTTTATTAATCAACTCTCTGCCGGACGCTGCCCGCCCTGGCTGCACGAAGGAATCGCGCAGCTTCTCGAGCCCAAAACTCTCGAAGCTAATGGCCGCCAACTGGCGCAGCTATTCCAGTCACAACATAACCTCCCTCTGAATGTGCTGGAAGGAAGCTTCATGCGGTTCTCTGGCGTGCAGGCATATATGGCCTATGCGGAATCTCTGGCTGCCGTTTCCTACATCAAGGATTCCTACGGCATGGGCGACATTCAGCGCCTCTTGCAGCTTCTCAGCCAGGGGAGTTCCACCGAGGCCGCTCTACGAGCCACTATTCATTCCGACTATGGCCAGCTCGAATCCGAAGTGGGCAAGTACCTGTCCGATACGTACGGCAATTAGAATCTACTCCCATTGGCCAATCAGGTTGGCCAATCAGGTTTGCTCAGCTCAGGGTGTTATGCTACTTTTCGATCAGTCTTGGCCGCTGATGCACGCCCTGTTCCATTCTCGTGCCCCCGAGCTAGCCGCAGTGGTGGAGCCCGTTCCAGGCCAGTTCCCGAAGGTCGAGGACGCCGAAATTGCGGCTGCTTCCTACGGCAAGCGCGTAGCCGGCGACTTGTACGACTCTCTGCGCGTCGGCCCCGAACGGATCTTGTTTGGCCTGCTCGATGTGGCTGGCCGGCGTAAGGATAACCAAGCCATTTTGTCCGCAGCACAAGAGACATTTCGCGGCCTGGGCACGAGTCTGTTCGCACCGCCGGAAGCCAATGAGTCCGACGCCATGAGCGAACTTTGCCTCGCACTCAATCGCAGCATCATGGAGGCTGCTGATGGTGTCCGTTCCTGTCCCGCATTCCTCGGCTGTTATCACGAAAAATTGGGCACGCTCTGCTATAGCAATGCCGGCCACACTTCGGGACTTCTCCGCGACAGCACTGGAATCGTGGAAATCGCGTCCACCGGTTTGCCGCTTGGTCTTTTCTCACATGCCACCTCTGAAGCGCCCATTGTCGCCATGGAGCGGAGCGCCGCCTTGCTGTTGGTTTCGCGCGGGGTGGTGGAATGCGAAGGAAAAGGCGACAAAATCAAAGACCCCGAATTCGGGCTGGAGCGCGTAAAGGATCGCCTGCGGGACGACGAGTCTACGAGCGCCGAGCAGATGTGTTCCTCCATTCTTACGGCAGTCGGTGAGTTTATGTGCGGTAGCCCGGTGATTGATGATGCGACGGCTTTGGCCTTGATACGGAGACCCTGATCTCGCTCCCGCCTGTCGTCCACCTTCGCAGGCGAGTACTCTGTTCCACCACTGGCCGCTCGTGCTTCCGCCAAGTAAAATAAGAGGAGTAAGATGACTCGAGGCTTCCCCGTTTTGGCCGCCGACAGACGGCCAACTGGCGATGCCCACCTGAAACTATGAAAAAAATATGCTTCTCCCTCATTGGCGTGACCTTCCTCTCCACCCTGGCGGCGACCCAGGTCGTCGAAGAGATCATCACTCGCGTTAACAATCAGATCGTCACTCGCTCCGAATTCCTGCGTAGCAAAGATCAGCTTAAAGAGGAAGTCAAGCAGCAAGACGCCGCCAACGCCGACAAAGTCTACGGGCAGCGCGAGAAAGACATCCTGCGCGACTTGATTGATCAGCAACTTTTGCTCGAAAAGGGCAAGGACCTCGGCATCACGGGCGACACCGAACTCATCAAGCGGCTCGACCAGATGCGTAAGGAAATGAAACTTGAAGCCATGGAGGATCTGGAGAAAGCGGCCGCGGCCCAGGGCCTCTCCTACGAGGACTTCAAGCAGAACCTGCGCAACCAGATCATTACGCAAAAGGTGATTGGCGAAGAAGTGGGCTCGCACCTGACCATTACCAAGGAGGAAGAGCAAAAGTTCTACGACGAGCACAAGAGCGAGATGGAACAGCCGGAAGCCATCCAGCTCAGCGAAATCCTGGTTGCGCCCGCGAAGCCTCCCGCCGCCGAGAATAAGCCCACGGCGGATAAGGCCATCGCCGATAATGCCGCCGCCGGCACTCCGGCTCCCGCTGCAGCCGCCGGCAACTACGACGAAGCTGCTGCCCTCGCGGCTGCTCAGGCCAAGGCCAACGATGTGCTAGAGCAGATTCGCAAGGGCGCGAGTTTTGAGGACATTGCCAAGAAATATTCCGACGGTCCCACTGCGGCCCAGGGTGGCGATCTCGGACTCTTCAAATGTGGTGCGCTTGCCAAAGAGCTCGAAGGCAAGACTTTCGCCATGAAGGCCGGCGACATTTCCGACGTGATCCGCACCAAGCAGGGCTACGTAATTCTGAAAGTGAATCAACATCAGGCCGCCGGTATTCCTGACATGAAGGACGTTCTGCCTCGGTTACAGGATGCGCTCTATTATCAAAAGCTGCAGCCCGCTCTTCGCGCTTACCTCACCAAACTGCGTGAGGAGGCCTACATTGACATTAAGGGGGGATTCATCGACACAGGCGCCAGCCCCAATCAGACCAAGCCCGTCGAAACGGCTACGGCAAAGGAAGCGGACGCCAAGAAGCTGAAGAACAAGAGAAAGAAAAAATTGGGCGTGTTGTGAGCCAGTCGAAGTAGTCCGCCAGTGCGACGTGCCTGAGTCCAGAGCAGTCCTACGAGATCGTTGCGCATGAAAGACTTCTACATCTCGGAGTGCGTCCACCACGAAAACAAGATCATTACCTCCAGCTTCGTCGTAGTTTCCAAGCAGATAAAACCGAAGAAGAGCGGTGAGCCATACCTCGCACTTACCCTCGGCGACCGCAGCGGCCATCTCGAAGCCAAGATGTGGGACAACGTGGAAGAGGTCCTCAACGCCTTCGAGCAGGACGATTTTCTCAAAATCAAAGGCTTGGTCAACAAATACAAGAATCGTTTCCAGCTTACGGTCCACAAACTGCGAAAACTTGGCGAATCAGAAATTGAGTTCGCGGACTACCTCCCCAAAACCACTAAGAACATTGATGAACTCTGGCAGACTTTGAGTGACTTTGTTGCCTCTATTCGGAGCCCGCACTTAAGGTCGGTAATTCAGGCTTTCATGGCTGACCCTGAAATCGGCGCTGCGTATCGCAACGCCCCAGCCGCCAAGACGCTCCATCATGCCTACATCGGAGGGCTTCTCGATCACGTTGTCTCTCTGTTTCGCAGCTGCGACCTGATGTGCCGCAACTATCCCCAGATTAATCGCGATCTCCTGCTCAGCGGCGCGTTCCTTCACGATGTCGGCAAGATCCACGAACTCACCTACAACCGCTCATTTTCGTACACCACCCGGGGCCAGTTGCTCGGCCACATGGTCATCGAACTGGAAATGCTGCACGCGAAGATTGCTCTCGTCCCGGGATTTCCTGACGAACTCAAAACGCTGCTTGAGCATCTCATTATTAGTCATCACGGTCAGTATGACTTCGGCTCTCCCAAGCTTCCCATGTTTCCTGAAGCGCTGATGTTGCACTACCTCGACGATCTCGACTCCAAGATGGAGGCCATGCGCGCCCATTTCGAGCGCGAAGCGGACCTCGAGAGTCCATGGACCAGCTATAATGGCTCGCTCGGCCGGCCGCTTTTAAATACTTCGAAATTCCTGGCGCCGAAAAAATCATCGCATCCTCAACATTCTTCCTCACTTGGACCTGTTGTCGAAGCTGATCCAGAATCCGCGCCGCCCAGCGACGCTTCTTCCATCGACGAAATCCCGACCTTGCCCGGACTCGATCCACAGGGTTAAGCTTGTACCCCTCGTAGCTCAGTTCCTGAGGGAACAAGATGCCCACTGCGAAAAAGAAAGCCACCAAACCCGCAGGCGACCCGCGTGATATTCGCGCCGGTCTACCGCAAGTCCCAGCTTTATACGGGCTCAAGCCCCGCGCCAAGTATCTCCCTTTCCGCCATGCTGAGGATCGGCTGGCGCGGTCACGCAATTATTGGATTTGCACTACCCGTGCTGATGGCCGCCCTCATTCAATTCCGGTTTGGGGATTCTGGATGGATGGCGCTTTCTATTTCGGCACCGCCCGGTCCTCCCGCAAGGCGCGCAACTTGGCCCGAAATCCGGCCGTCTCTGTGCATTTGGATTCGGGCGATGATGTGGTCATCCTGGAAGGGACCGTGGTCGAAGTCAGCCACGACGAACGCGCTACGCTCAAGAAATTAGACGCCGCCTCCCGAGCCAAGTACAAAATGCCGCTGACCACAATTCCGGGTGAAACCGTGCTTTACAGGGTCCAGCCCTGTGTGGTGCTGGCCTGGACCGAGAAAGAGTTTCCGAAAAACGCCACTCGCTGGCAGTTAAGCTCGGCAGCTTCTAAGTGACAGAGTACGATCCAGGCGGCAAACAACTCTCCGCTGCCTCGAGGAACGGCCAGCGCCGGAAACCAAACTCGTCCGCGCATGGACTTTCGATTTCGCCTCGACCATTGCCCCTAATACCAGCTTCCGGTACATTGGCAACGGTGGAGGTCCTCATGCGTTCAAGCTTGCTGCTTTTGACACTCGCTTTTTATCTGATCTTTAGTCTTGGCTGCACCAGCAAGCCGGCGACAGACAACTCCGGCAATGCCAACCCGAACACCAATGGGACTCCTGACAACAGTGCTGCAAACAATGAAGGGGACAATCGAAGCTCGAAAAAGGGCGCCGAGGAAGCCAAAAGACAGCCCATCATTGTCCCCGCGAGAACCACCATAACTGTCGCTCTGGGTTCTGCTCTTGGCTCCAAGCTGAGCCAGTCTGGCCAGACTTTCACGGCCACAATTGCCAAAGACGTGATCGCCGACGACGTCGTTGCCATTCCGCGAGGCACCACCGTCACCGGCACAGTGGTTGATGCGAAACCGCTCGGCAGGTTTGCCGGCGGAGCCGTACTGTCGCTTCGTGTTGACTCCATGAACGTGAACGGCGCGGATATGCCCGTGCAGACCGCCATGCGGACATTTACGGCGAAAGGTAAAGGCAAGCGCACCGCTGTAATGGCAGGTGGCGGAGCCGCGTTGGGCGGAATCATCGGGGGACTGGCCGGCGGCGGCAAAGGTGCCGCCATTGGATTGGCTGCCGGAGGCGGCGCCGGCGGGGCAGGTGCTGCGTTCACCGGAAATAAAGATATCGTTCTACCGGCCGAGTCCGCTGTCGCCTTTCAACTGACGCGGCCGCTCGAGTTCAGGTAACGGCGACTGGTACAAACGCCATTTTCGAAGAGCGCGACAACCTGCGCCCTAAAGCAGGCCGGAGGCTGCGAAAGAACCTGCCACGGAGCAGCAAAGGAAGGCAGCCCAGCGTGCATAATCCGCGAGTGAGTCTGCACCCCATGCTCGACTTCAATCGCTTCCGGGTCCTGACTTTCGACTGCTATGGCACCCTGATCGATTGGGAAACCGGGATTCTCTCAAGCCTGCACCGCATTCTCGTAGCCTACGGTAAGAAAGTTGATGACGCCACGCTGCTGAAGCTCTTCGGAGATTTCGAAGTCCGGGCCGAGCAAGGCCAGTTCCAGCCCTACCGTCAGGTTCTTCAGTCCGTGGTGCGCCAGTTCGGAGAGGAACTCGGCTTCATACCCACAGACCACGAAACGCGCTCGCTTCCCGAATCGTTGGCGAGCTGGAAGCCGTGGCCCGACACGGTTCGAGCGCTGCGCCAGCTTAAACAGCGTTTCCATCTGGCCATCATCTCCAATGTGGACGACGACCTGTTCGCGGCAACTCTGCCCAGGTTGGAAGTTGAATTCTCCCAGATCATTACCGCGCAGCAAGCCCAGGCCTACAAGCCTTCGCGAAGGGTTTTTGAGGTAGCAATAAGCCGCATCGGCCTGCCCGCCCGCGCAATTCTGCACGTCGGCCAAAGCGTCTATCACGACGTTATTCCCGCGCAGTCGCTCGGACTCTCGACTGTATGGGTGAACCGGCCGTCGGCTCGAAAGGGGATTGGAGCGGTGATCTCCGCTGAAGGGAACCCGGATCTTGAACTATCCAGCCTCGCCGAACTAGCTGCCCGAGTCGCCCAGTGACTTTCACTCTGTCATTTGACCAATTTCAAAACTGTCATTCTCCGCCGAGCGGAATACCCCATGCTGGGATTGCACTTCGAGCAGCTCATTAAGACATTTCCACTCCAGACTTCAGAGCGCTAAGGGCGTTCCTTCCGGCGCAAAATGCATCATTTAACTCGCAGGCATCTTCACCACTCTCTTCTGAATGGCCCACATAACCAGCTCTGCCTTATTGTGTATGCCCAGCTTCCGCATAAGGTTGAACTTATGGGCATCCACCGTCTTCGCGCTAACTCCCAAAATGCCGGCCACCACGCGCACCGTTCTCCCCTCCGCTAGCAGCTTCAAGACTTCACGTTCGCGGCTAGTGAGCGAGCGCTTCTTGGGGAACAACCCCTCGGTCCGCTGCCGCGAGCCATCCACCTTAGAAAACATCTCCTGGGAGCCGCCGGGAGACGCGCTCCTGACCATCTCCACCAACTCTTTAGCGGAAGTCTCCCTGACCACGCAACCCGCCGTTTCAGTTCGCACGTCGCGCAGCCCTGGTCCCTTATTTTCTTCCGCGCCTAAGAACAATATGCTTGTTTGCGGAGACGCCCGATTGAGCCAACGCTCTGCCTCGCGGGCGGAAAGCCCAAACGCACTCGCCTCCGTCAATAGGACATCAGGACGGCATTGGAACACATTCTGAAGCGCCTCTACGGCATTGCTGGCTTCACCTACTACCTCCAGGTCCGGTTCGTCTTCCAACAACCGCCGTAGACCCTGACGCAGCAGGACATGTTCGTGCACAAGCGCGCAGCGAACCTTCTTGCGGGGAAACAAATTTTCATCTTGGACCTGTGCCTGGGGGCACACAGTTCCCTCCTCGTTAGCCAGAGATAGTCTGAAGCGGCATTTCCCGCCAGCGCTGGACACAAAGCCGGCAAGAATTGGAACGCTGAGCGGGGCGTTATGTCATTGTAACCCTGTCGTCGGTTCAGCGCACATCGAATGGCATGAAAGTCGGATAATTATGTCAGCGTGCCCTTGGGTCAGGTTGTATTAGTCGGTGGCAGGAGGATTGCGCTGGCTCAACCTGATCTTGGCAACGAAGCATTCTTCATGCACAGGCTTCCCCTCCTCGCTCAGCTTTGCCCGTTCGAGCGCGATCGGTTTGCCGCAGATGGCGCACTTGATTGGAGCTTGTGCGATAGACATGGCAGAGGTTGGAATGCCCTAGTCCGCAGCCTGCGAGTCCTTGAGGGCATTCGCGTACTGCTTGGCGAGGAAGGCCATTCTGATTCGGATTTCTTCCTGATCTTCTTTTATGACCGCTTGCAGGAGGGAAATGAGGTCTTGAACCCTCCCGGGATCCTTCGCGTTGAGGATGTCTCCGCAGAGCTTGCGCACGAGATCGGAGTTGTACATCTAAGCGGCCCTCCCCAGACAGGGCAGTCTCATACAAGGCAGGATGGAGTGAAATACAGGAAATTGTGTATGGTATCGAACCAGAGGTTCTAGCCTGAAAGTGCCCCACGCTCATCAGGGTTCTGAGGTCAACAGCGCCTTCCATGGGCAAGCGTGATCCACAGGGACCGCCATTTTCAACATTCCGACAAATTGACATCATGCTTACATCAAAATCAGTTCGGATTGAGTGGCCGCTCTGAGCCACACAGATTTAACCCCTCCCCGAAGTCCCCGCCCCACGTCCCGTCCCACCCATCAGGTACAATCGAACGTTTATGCTGCGTTATTTCACTGCCGGAGAATCTCACGGCGAAGCTCTGGTCGCCTTCCTTTCCGGCCTGCCGGCGGGATTGAAAGTCGATCAGGCGTTCGTCGACCGCGAACTCTGGCGCCGCCAGCAGGGCTATGGCCGCGGCGGCCGCATGAAGATCGAGCGCGACACCGCACATATCCTTTCCGGCGTCCGTCAGAGCATGACGATCGGCTCTCCCGTCGCCATCCAGCTGGAAAATAAAGATTGGAAGAATTGGCAGGAATCCCTCCCCATTGGCGAAGGCGATCCCGCAAAACACAAACGCGTTGCCTCGCCCCGCCCCGGACATGCCGACCTCGCCGGAGCGCTGAAGTACAATTTTTCCGAAGCCCGCTACGTCCTTGAGCGCGCCTCAGCGCGTGAATCCGCCGCGCGCGTTGCCGTCGGAGCCCTGGCCAAACTCTTCTTGCATCAGCTCGGTATCGAGATTCTCAGCCACGTGATTGCGGTTGGCGCTGTGGCTCTCGAACATGAAGTCGCATGGGAGCAGATTCTTTCGCTCTATCAGAAGGAAGAAATCCTGCTCAACTGCGCGGACCCCAAAGCCGAAGAGCGCATGAAAGAAGAAGTCGACAAGGTTCTCAAATCCGGCGATTCTCTCGGAGGAGTGTTTGAAGTCGTCGCGCACCGTGTTCCTCCGGGCCTAGGCACCTACGCGCAATGGGACGAACGTCTCGATGCTCTTCTCGCCGCCGCCGTCATGTCCCTTCAGGCCGTCAAGGCGGTTGAGATCGGTTCCGGGGTCGTCGCGGCCGCCTCGCCCGGTTCCGCGGTGCACGATGAAATCGGCTATCGCAAAGCGGCGGGCTTCGCCGGATTTACCCGCGTCCGCAACAACGCCGGCGGGATCGAAGGCGGCGTCTCCAACGGAGAAGATATCCGCGTCCGCGGATACTTGAAGCCCATTTCAACACTGCGCCGCCCTTTGCAGTCGGTGGACTTCGCCTCGCGCGAGCCAGTGAAGGCCGCTTACGAACGTTCCGATGTCTGTGTAGTGCCCGCCGCCGGAGTCGCCGGTGAATCCATGGTCGCGCTCACGCTGGCCCGCTGCGCCCTCGAAAAGTTTGGCGGCGATTCCATGGGAGAGACTCTCCGTAACTTTGAAGGCTACCGCCTGCAGCTGAAAAACTACTGATGATCTATCCCATCGTAAAGTTCGGCAATCCCGTCCTGGAAAAGAAAGCCGAAATGGTTACGGTCTTCGACGACGAGCTCAGGAAGCTCATCGACGATATGTTCGAGTCGATGTATGCCGCGCGCGGTGTCGGTCTAGCTGCACCGCAGATTGGCATCTCTCGCCGCATTGCGGTCATCGACGTGACCTTCAAGGAAGATCCCAAGGCCAAGTTCGCATTGATTAACCCGGAAATCATTCACACCGAAGGACGCTTCAAGCAGAGCGAAGGCTGTCTCAGCATTCCCGATTTTCGTGAGAATGTCAGCCGCCCCCGGGCGGTCAGCGTTCGCGCCCAGGACGAGCATGGAAAAATCTTCGAGCTGACCGGCGAAGAGCTATTAGCCCGTGCTTTGCAACACGAGACCGACCATTTGAACGGTAAGCTATACATCAGCCACATCAGCGCCTTGAAGCGCGACCTGATCAAGCGAAAAATTCGTAAGCTGGTTAAAGCGGGGGAATGGTAGAACCATCTGGCAATCGGGTAAATTTGAGTTACAGCCTGGCCTGCACGGGCGGTTCAGTTACCAGATTACCCGATTGCTCAATTACTGAATGCCTCCCTCCCTTCAACTCGTTTTCTGCGGCACGCCCAGCTTCGCAGTCCCTTCGCTCGAAAAACTCGCCGGCGCCGGATTCGATATCCGTCTGGTAGTTACCCAACCCGATAGACCGAAAGGCCGAGGCCTGGAATCTGCGATATCTCCAGTCAAACAACGCTCGCTGGAACTCAGACTGCCGATCACCCAGCCTGACAAAATCAAAAATAACGACGAGTTCCGCGCCAAATTGACAGCTCTCGCTCCCGACGCGATCGTGGTTGTGGGTTACGGACACATTATCCCGCAATGGATGCTCGATCTCCCCCCTCTAGGCAACATCAATCTCCATGCTTCCTTGTTGCCCAAATATCGCGGCGCGGCTCCCGTCCAGTGGGCCATCGCACGGGGGGAATCCGTCACTGGCGTCACAACCATGAAGATAGACGCCGGACTCGACACCGGTGACATCCTTCTTCAGCGCGAACTGCCCATTACAGTCGACGACACTTCGGAAATGCTGGCGCCGCGCCTCGCATCCATCGGAGCCGATCTATTGGTGGAAACCTTACGCGGTCTGCAATCGGAATCGGTTCATCCACGCCCGCAGGATGACGCGCAAGCTAGTCTCGCGCCAATTCTAAAAAAACAAGATGGCCTGATTGATTTCTCCCGCTCAGCAACAGAGATCGTCAATCGCCTCCGCGGATTCCAGCCATGGCCAGGGGCATACACGATTTTTCGCGGCAACAATCTGCAAGTACGCAAGGCAGCGCCCATTAAGCAGGCGCTGGCTCCCGGGCAGCTTCACGTCGAGCAGAACCATCTGCTCGTCGGCTCTGCCCACAACAGCGCGCTTGAACTCTTCGAGGTTCAGCCCGAAGGCAAAAAGCGCATGTCCGCGCGAGATTTCCTGAATGGTTATCGGCCCACAAATGCCGAAAAGCTAGGACGCTTGTAAGGTGGAGCCGGAAATTCGAAAGTCGAAAGTGGCGGTTTCTCCTGCGCGCGCGGCGGCGTTCGATATTCTGCTCCGCGTCGAGCAGGAGGCGTCTTTTGCATCTGAGCTGCTGCATTCTGCTGCCTACGAACGCTTTTCCAAGGCCGATCACGGATTAACCACCGAACTTGTCATGGGAGTTCTGCGCTGGCGCTCTCGTCTCGACGCTGACCTCGCTGGATCTTCAGCCCAGCCGATGCGAAAACTTGATCTTGAGGTTCTCATTGCGCTGCGATTGGGGCTTTATCAGTTGCGCTGGCTCAATCGCATTCCAGCGCGCGCCGCGATCAACGAGAGTGTGGAACTGGTAAAGCGCGCCCGCAAACGGTCGGCGGCTCCGTTCGTGAACGCGCTTCTGCGCCAGCTGTCGCAGCTCGCCGAAGAGCCGGCGAGGGCATATCGCAGCAGTGAAGATCTCGCGCAGGCCTTCGCGCATCCAGTTTGGCTGGTCGAACGTTGGGCCAAAGAATACGGGCTCGCCGCCGCTCACCGCATCTGCCAATACAACCAAACCATCCCGGTGACAGCGATTCGGCTTTACCATCACGCTGCCGAGGACGCACTTCCGAAGGAAGGCGTTGTCTTCGACCCGGGCGCGCTGCTTGCCTCGGCAAGACGTATTCGCTCCGGCGATGTCACCCGGAGCCAGGCGTTTGCTCACGGACAGATCGCCATTCAAGACGAAGGCTCGCAGTTGGTCGCAGTGCTTGTCGGCAAAGGGGCGCGGATACTGGATTGCTGCGCGGCTCCAGGAGGCAAGACGATGGCGATCGCGCAGCGCGATTCTCGTGCGCAAATCATTGCTGTCGATCTTCATCCCCAGCGCGCGCATCTTTTGCGTCGTCTGATCGATTCCGGAAAGACAATTCTTGACGACGCCCGAGCAGACAACTCGAGCCGTGAGAACAAGCAGAGTCGGAACGGCGATGAAGAATCTGCTGAGCGCTCTCAACCGGCGAAGTTGGAGACAGAAAATATTTTCGTGGTCTCCGCCGACGCACGACAATTGCCGTTTGATGGCAAGTTCGATCGTGTGTTAGCTGATGTTCCCTGCTCGGGAACGGGTACGCTGGCGCGCAATCCTGAAATCAAGTGGAGGCTCAAGCCTGAGGACCTTGACGATCTTCACGCGCGGCAACTTGCAATTCTGCGCGGGGCGATGAATTCCGTGGCTGCTGGCGGGCGAGTTATCTACGCAACCTGTTCTCTCGAAATAGAAGAAAACGAAAACGCGGTCGAGCAAGCTCTCGCCGACGATAACTCATTTCGTCTGCTCGATTGCCGGGTTGAACTCGAACGGCTCAAAGCCGAAGGCGAATTGGTCTGGAACGACGCAGCATCGCTCACTCGCGGACCCTACCTGCGGACGCTTCCCGGCGTGCATCCCTGCGATGGATTTTTTGTGGCAATCATCGAAAAGCTCTAGCCATCGATTCTCAACGGATCTCCGCGGACTGGTTCGGAACTTGTGGGTTGAGGATACTTTAAGGTTTTCACGCAATACTCTTCATCGCACTTCAAAATTGACAATCGCTCCCGCCACCACTTTTTGTCCCGCGGCGGGCGTCTGCGAAACGATGATGCTGGCCGGCGTCGGCTGCGGAGGCGGCACAGACGGTAAGGGCATACCCGGCACTGCAGATGGCGACGCATTCCCGGGCGCAGGCGACGGGAGCGACGACGATTGTGCCGATATTGCTGGGGCGGGCGTTGAGAGAGCAGGCGTTCCGGCGGTTGCACCGGCAGGATTTGCGCCGGATGCCGAAGAATTGGCTGGTGACGTTGTCGCACCATTTGCCGGAGCTTGGGCCACGCTGATATTGCCCAACTTGAATCCTGAATCCTGTAGCGCGCGGCTGGCGGTGCCGAGCGGCTGTCCAATGAAACTCGGCATCACATACGCCTGACCATCGACGGCTGCCGTCACCAGCAAATTAATTTTCGGCGCCGCCACCTGACTCGCATTTGCGGGAGGACTTTGGGCGAGCACTTGATCGGCCGGGGTGCCGGGCATCTGCATCTGCGCAATGGAAGAGATGTCGAGACCCCGGCGGCGAATGTTCAACTCCGCAGCGCGCTCGCTTTCACCGGCAACATCGGGAATCGCCACGCGCTGCGGGCCCAGGCTCTGGGCCACGCGCAGGTCCCATCCGCGGCGGACTTTGGTGCCGGGCATGGGAAGCTGCGAGGTTATGCGCCCCTCGGGAATCTGCGCACTGTAGTATTGCCGTTCGATCTGGACCTGCAATCCCAGCGCCGCGGCGGCGCGCTCGGCGTCGGCGGGCGTAAGACCGACCAGCGCAGGGACCGCGACTTCCTGTCCGTGGATGGCAAAACGCATTGCGGTCAGCGCCGAGACCAGCGCGACGATCACCAGCAGCAAGGCCAGCAGCGCGACGCGGAAAAAAGATTTCATCGGAATTCGATTATAGGGCTTGGCTTCTCGCAATGGAGCGCCGGCCAGGAGGCCCACGCGCTTCGGTCAAGACTCGCGTGGAACACGAACTACCGTAATTTGCCGCCCGGCCTGGAGAGGCAACTCGCTGTGCGTGGCACTCTGCCGCCGGGCCTGCGAAAAAAGATTTACCGTTGTCCCGATGGCTGGGAGCGCCGCTTCGGACCACCGCCGCTAATTGCGAGCACCTGTTAGTCGGTGGACATTTGCTCCTGTTGAACCGCAGAGGGTTCCTGGTCGCAGATGTCTTCCACTAGCACTAGCGAAGTGAATTCATCCGGCTGGGTCTCCTAACGCACCACTTAGTTCTTGCCACTCAACTGGATGGCGATGTTATAGAAGGCATAGTGGTCGTACACAGGGATTAATGCCAAACCCCCTCTGACCCAGTCAAACGCCGCCCCTCCCCATGCTTCTCAACGGAGAGGAAGTTCCCGGTCTGAAGCCCAGAGATTGTCGTGGCACCAGAAGCACTGTCGCCTAGGCCCTGTTGGGCAAAGGCCGGCAGGGCTAGAGCCAGCGGAATCAAAATATGCCAGGTGCTCGCAGCGGCTTGACCAACAATTTCCACGCGGAGAACTCTGCCGAGGCGAAGACTTTCTTGGTTAGATGCCTATTCGAGCTTGTATAGGGAGCTTTTTGTGAGAGAGATCAACAATTTACCTTACTCCATGCTCGATCCCAGCGGCTGGTAGCGATACTTCTTGCCGTCCCAGAAAACTACCGACGACAGGTTTTCTGCCTCACCGGTTTCTTCCATGTAGATCGCCATTGCCATTTTCTTCTTCAGGCTTAGCTTCTTAGCCGCCAGGGTTTTAAAGGGCAAGTTGATCAACATGAACTTAGCCTTGGGCTTCTCCGAACGCCAGGCATCCGGGCCGTCACCGTGAATGATCAACAAACATACGCCTCGGCGCTCGGGGGCATCGGAAGCAAAGCTCGATGTTACTTTGACGTCGCCGAAGCCCAGAAAGGAGTCATAGGGGTCGACGATTTGAAAGCTGTACTCATCACGATCAGCCATCGGATTCTTGCAGCGGGCCGCAACAACCAGGTCATCCACACCATCGCCATCGAGGTCCATCGTAAACTGCGGAGGCCCGACCAGCAGCGTACAGTTCTCGCCGAATTGCTTGTGTACCAATTCATCGGTCACCGCAGGGGAAGGAGCCTTGGCGGGCGCGGGCGGCGGCGCCGGCTTTTTTGATGGTTCTGCCGCGGCTGAGCTTACGATCGATATGACCAACAAACCGGCTAATAGAAGAATCAGTGTAAATCTACGGGAGCACATGGCGTTACTGTATGCTGCTTCTCCGCCGATGGGTATAGACATAGAGGGTAACGGAAGTAACGGCTACTTCTTGAAGTGCTCCCACCCCTCTGGCCCGAGCTCGCATCCCATGCCGCCTCGACTCATGAGCAATATTTTTCGACGGCGCACGATGTTGCCTATGCGCGTAATGGGTACGCCTCGAATCTGCGAGGGAATGCGCTTGCCGCGGGGCACGGTAAACAGCAATTCGTAGTCTTCTCCGCCGTGAAGCGCAACTTCGAGATCCACTTCGTGCGCCGGTTTGCCGACGCCGGCCCGCGGGACGGCCTCGGCTTCGACTTCAGCTCCTACCCCGCTTTCTTCGCAAATGTGGCCTAGATCGGTCGAGAGCCCATCGCTGATGTCGATCATGGCGGACACCAACCCCTTCTCTCGTAACGCTCGGCCCAGCTCAATCCGCGGTTCGGGAAAGAAATGCCCAGGATAATCCCGCGGCTTGAGCGTGCCCTGACGCTTTTCCGTCATTCGGGCCAATGCAGCAGCGGATCCGCCCAGTGCGCCGCTGACATATATTCGGTCACCAGGCCGCGCCCCCGCCCGCCCAACGGCCTCACCTCGCGGCACCGTCCCAATCACAACCATGTCTGCAAGAATCCCATGGGGAGACTCCGCCGTATCCCCTCCCGCCAGCGTTGCGCCATACTTTCGCGCCAACGTCAGCAAGCCACGAGCAAACCGCTCGACCCATCTCTGGGGCAACTCCGCCGGCAGTGCGAGCGACAGAAACACCGCCGTCGGCAGTCCGCCCATGGCTGCGATATCGCTCAGTCCGCGAGCTAAGCATCGATGGCCGACAGATTCGGGCGGATGCCAGTTCCGCCGGAAATGAACACCTTCAAGGCTGAAGTCCGTGGTGACCAGCAGTTCGTGTTCGGGCCGCAACCGCAGCACCGCACAGTCGTCTCCGATGCCGGTGAGGAGGGCACGATTCCCGCCCCTCGCGCCTCGCTGGAGCGCCATTCGGCGGATGTGGGCAATGAGAGTTTTTTCTGGCAGAGGCACGGCGAAGAAATCATAGCCCAAAGGGAGCCGCTGCAGGCTTGGGGCACGAATCTGGCCATGCACCAATTCCACCTCGCGAACCATCGTAACCAGCCCTTGACCAAGTTCGTTACCACCCCTTAAGTAACCCCGACATGTCCTCCCGCTGCGTTGACAGGGGGAACCCGGTTTGTTACCTTTTACCAGTTATTCGCAACACCTTTTGGCCGAGTTAAGTTCTGTGTTCGGTAAGAATTGCAGACGCGTAAGCCTTTTACGTTTGGTGGCCTTGGTTCCGGTAGGAATGGGCAGGTAAGAAGTATCCGTCCCCAAGAGGGAGCGTAGCCCGAATCAGAATGATCGCTCAGGGTTTCTGCAACCACAGACCACCCTGGATTTGCGAGCCTGATTTTTCAAGAATTAAAGAGGAACCGACTTGCAGAAGCGCTTCTACATCCTTTTCGTGGCTCGCGGCGACGACGGCCAGTTACGCAAGATCTCTATTCCCGTCCAGTATCTCTACATATTCGTGGTGGGAGCCGCCATTGGATTCCTCGGCCTCACCGGCATAGCCAGTTCCTACGCCCGCATGCTGTTCAAAGTCTCGCGTTATAACGAATTGCGTACTGAAAAAGAGCAGCTCAAGGACCGCTATTCTCGGCTTGAGCAAGTGGCCAAGGAACGCGATGTGCAAGTCGCATCTCTGGGATCGATTGCCAACGAGGTCTCGGCGCTTTATGGGTTGAAGTCCCAGCCAACTCTGGTAACCGCGAGCCAGGAGCAGATTCAGGACGCGGAAGTGATTTCATCGCTTGATCAGCTGCACGCCTTGCGTAGTTCGGCGCTGAGCGGCGCGGCCACGGTCGGCATTACGCTTGGCCTGACGCGTAATGCCACCACGGCGGACTGGTTCCGTGCCAATTCGGCACCAAACCTCTGGCCGGTCGAAGGGCAGGTAACGGGCAGCTTCGGGGAGCGCATCGATCCGTTTAACGGTGAAGGCGCATTCCACAGCGGTGTAGATATCAGTAGCAACTATGGACATCAAGTGATTGCACCGGCCGACGGGGTCGTCACCTTCGTCGATTTCCTTGGCGGTTACGGCAAAGCCATCATGCTCGACCATGGTCACGGCATTAGTACCCGCTACGGCCATCTTTCAGGCTTCGCCGCAACCCCCGGCCAGCACGTTCATCGTGGCGACGTCATTGGTTATGTCGGCGCGAGCGGACGATCGACTGGCCCGCATCTCCACTATGAAGTCCGCATCAACGACACGCCCGTCAATCCTTACAAGTACCTCCGCCTCAACATCGCGCACACCGGGGGATTTGCCGCCGGCGGCTAAGCGCCGAGCTGGCATCTCCAGCGGATCCAAGCTCTGAATCTCAACACAACAAACGAGAATCGACTGGCTCCTCAGGCACTCGCCAAACCCGTTTTTCCGGTTACTCCCGTAATGCGCTGAGTAATAGAGGGCACGCGAATCAGGCAACCACCTGCACTAAGATGATCTGAGCACCTCGATCTTTTTTGCGGAATGGAAACCCGACAATCCAGGCGTTTTGGACGATATGAGATCGTGGCCGAACTCGGTCGCGGAGCGGTGGGAGTGGTGTATCAAGCCCGCGATCCGCAGATTGATCGAATGGTTGCACTCAAGACCATCCTGCTGCCGGGCTTGGATCCCAAAGAAGAACAGGAGTATCGCCAGCGTTTCCTGGTTGAGGCACAAGCCGCGGGCAGGCTTCAGCATCCCGGAATCGTCACCATTTTTGATGTCGGCGAAGATCCTGAAAAACACGACCCCTACATCGTCCTGGAGTACGTCACCGGCCAGTCTCTAAATCAGTTATTGGTGCGGGAGAAAAAACTGCCGCTTCGCACCGCGCTGCAACTGGCGGAGGAAATTGCCGACGCCCTCGACTACGCCCATACGCAGGGAGTCGTCCACCGCGACATCAAACCCGCAAACATCTTAATTACCGAGGAAGGACACGCCAAGATCGCCGACTTTGGCATTGCCAAGCTCAATCTGGCCCAATTCACCCTTCCCGGTCGTGTGCTGGGAACGCCGGCCTACATGGCCCCCGAGCAACTCAGCGGCGAACCAGCCGACGGACGATCGGACCTATTCTCGCTGGGCGTACTGCTTTACGCCATGGTTACCGGCCACTCCGCTTTCCACGGGAACAGTGCAACCACGGTCTGCTTCAAAGTGGTAAATCGTGAGCCCGTGCCGGCTTCGGCATTTGACCTGGGTCTGCCTCCCGAATTGGACGCGGTTATTTCCCGTGCCATGGCCAAGGATCCGGCGCAGCGCTACCAATCCGGTGCCGATTTGGCCCGTGACCTTCGCGAACTGCGGCAAGCTCTGGCTGCAGGCACGACCACAACCTTGCGCCTTCTGCAGCCGATCGACAGAGGCACATCGTCGCTGACACTCTCACAGCTTCCGTCCAATGCTGCTCCAGTCGCCGGTTTCGTGCACGCTCACCGCATGCTTCGAACAGCCGTGAAAGGCGCTGCGGTGCGAGACTTGGTGTTGGCTGGGGTCCTGGTCGTGGCACTACTGATTGTCGCCATCCCGGCTAGACAAGGCACGACTGCCGAGAAGGCAGCGGCTGCGCAAGAGAATGTAAACCCTGTGGCGGAGGCAGATCGCGAGCGCCTTGCACAAGCACAAAAACAGGCACAGAAATATTCCGGGACCGACGCTGACACATTTGACTCAGCCCGGGGAACCAAACCAATCGCTGGCGGCGTCCCTTCCAGGCGACTGAGCTCGCTTTCCGCGAATGACCCGAAGACTGGCGCGAATGGAAGAATCCCTACGTCGCAGGATGCAAGCCCGGCGTCTCAGCCATCCAAACCGGCAGCCTCTTCCCTTGAGCTGGCGGTCCAGCATCAGTTCAGAGAAGCGACGCTCTCGCTGTGGGTTGACGACACCCTGGCATTAATCCGTCCCTTACGCGGAGGCAGTCAGAAGCACCTGGTGGTTTTCAAAAGCGTTC
>WNGK01005741.1_pt1 | contig 26097 bp, 24 predicted proteins | sample 5400601 | NCBI WGS metagenome assembly WNGK01 (sample SAMN13153376, study PRJNA577476) | soil metagenome | isolation source: 60 cm soil or saprolite under Garry oak tree replicate 1 | place: USA:California | collected 2016-06-15
GGTCAAGCTGTTTTCCTTCAGTGGTAAAATCCACCTCAAGAAGCGCCAGAACTAGCCGAATCCAGCAGGCCAAGGATGCCCGACCCTTTGTGTCTTTCAAGAAGGGGGAGCCCGAATTGCCGACAATGACCGATGACAGGGATTCATCCCTCGCTCTGAAACAAAGATTCGTTCCGTCGGTAGTGTCGCTAGTCGGCTTTATGGGTGCCGGCAAGACCACCGTGGGCCGCGCCCTGGCAATGCGCCTCGGCTGGTGTTTTGAAGACCTGGATGACCTTATCCAGACACGTGGAGGACGTACCATCGAAGACATTTTCCAACAAAGCGGAGAAGCAGCCTTCCGTGATCTTGAGCACCTGGTGTTACGCGAAACTGTTTCCCAGCTGAATACTGATTCCCTGGTACTCGCCTTGGGCGGTGGCGCGTTCTGTGAGCCCCACAACCGGGAGGTCCTGCGTAAGGCGGAGATCCCCGCCGTCTTTCTCGATGCGCCGGTTGACGAACTATTCCTTCGCTCAGAGCAGACTGAGATCATACGACCACTGCGGAGCGATCCCCATCAATTTCGCGATCTCTATCGTCGCCGCCGGCCCGCCTACTTGGAGGCCCGGTTGCATATTCATACCGGAGGAAAGGACATTGCTTTGGTAGTCGAAGAGATCGTCTCCGGACTTAAACTGGTTCCTGGAGCACCCGAGTGAGGCATGTCCTAGTGAAATCAGCACACCTCGTTGTGGTTGTTTTATGCGCCGGCCTTGCTTTAACAACACCGGCATGGACAAAAGAGAAAGATTCGGCCGACAAGGTGGTCGACTCCGGTTCCTTCGGGGTCTACAACGGCGGGCAACGGGTAGCAACCGAAACCTTCTCCATCAAGCAAGGCGCCGGGGGCAGCGTTGTATCCTCCCAATTCAAGTCAGCCCAGGGCGAGCAGAATGCCGAGCAGTCCTCAGAGCTCGACCTTACTCCTTCGGTCGAACTTCGCCGTTATGAGTGGAAGGAATTGAGTCCCGAAAAAACGGAAGCCACGGTCGAACCGAATGACACTTTTCTGATCGAGCGCTTCGGCGGGGGCCCAGGCGATAAGCAGCACGAGCAGAACTTCCTGTTGCCGGCTTCCACCTCTATCCTTGATGACTATTTTTTCATTCAGCGCGAAGTTCTAGCCTGGAAATACCTGGCGACTGCGTGTAAGAACGATAAAGGCGGACCCCGGTGCCCTAAAGAGAAAGTGCAGTTTGGCGCCCTGAATCCTCACGCGCGAAGTTCGATGGCAGTAACCGTCGAATTTGCCGGAAAAGACAAAGTCACGATCCGTGGCAGAGAACAGGAATTGAGTCATTTCATTTTGAGGTCAGAGGTCGGAGATTGGGCATTCTGGCTTGACGATCAGTTGAAGCTCGTGCGACTGGTGGCCGATGGTGGAACAGAAGTGGTGCGCGATTGATTTGTGACGCTGGCACTCACTTTCAGCCTTTGAGATTTCCGAGGGCCGGCAGGAACTGTGATTTATGTCGCTGATTGACGGACGCACGACGCGCGTGCTGTTTACAGTCTTCGTATTCGCCGTTGGCTTCGGATTTCTCTACGTCGCTCGCCGTACCTTGATCGCATTTCTGTTTGCGGTTTTCTTCGCCTACCTGGTCGATCCTGCCGTTTCCCGCGTCGAGAAGTGGACGAAAGGCAGGCCGAGCGCCATCGCTGTCATTTATTTCTTGATTGTCCTCCTACTGGTAACTTTCTTTTTCTTCGTCGGTCCCAAGATCGGGCACGAAACCCAGAAGCTCACTGAATCTCTGCCCGCCCTTCTTGAAAGAGTCACCAGCGGCCAGATCGCGGAACAGATCGGCGCCGAGCACGGCCTCAGCGTCGCAACCCGGCGCCAGTTGAGCGAGTTCCTCACCTCACATCGCAGCGACCTGCTTCAGTTGGCGCAAAGAGCTGGCCTGCGAGTGGCCGAACTGGCCCAGCAATCCTGGCTCTTGATTGTGGTCCCCATCCTCGCCGGATTTTTCCTCAAGGATGGCCGTGTCTTTAGCCAGGTCGCCCTTTCCTTCGCCCACACCAAGCCGCAGCGCGAATTCTTGCAGGGCGTGATCAGCGACATGAACCAGATGCTTGCGGATTTCATTCGCGCTCAACTCACGCTAGCGGCGCTGTCCTGGATAGCTTACGCGTCTTTTCTCGGACTCATCATGCATGTGCCGTTTGCGCTGATGCTGGGCACTGCCGGGGGTCTTCTGGAGTTCATTCCAGTGGTTGGACCATTGGTCGCCGCCTTCTTGATTCTCGGCGTGGCCCTGCTCACGGGTTATCCGCACTGGGCGATTGTCCTGGTATTCCTTATCGTCTGGCGCATCGTACAGGACTACTTTGTCTCTCCGCGCGTTATGGGCAAGAACATGGAACTGCACCCGCTGGCGGCAATTTTCGGCGTGCTTGCCGGAGGCGAGATCGCTGGTGTCCTGGGCGTCTATCTTTCTATCCCGGTCATGGCCAGCCTTCGGATTGTCTGGAGGCGCTGGCGCATGTACGCTGAGAAGCGCCGTTTCGGTCCTCTAAATGAGTATTCATTTATGCCCGAAAGCGCCCCGCGAAAATAACGTTTGGGGTCGGCTTCACCCGCGCGCAAAAGTCCTGTTCATGAGCGACTCGATCTCCGAGGGGTCTCATCATGGAAGCAACCCGTCCCTTGTTCATCCCGGTGATTCTGGGCACCGTCAGAAAGGGCCGCAGGAGTCTGCATCCGGCACAACTACTCACCCGCGAACTAGGCAAGCGCGCGGGGGTTGAGACCGAGCTCATTGACATTGCTCAACTTCCCCTTCCGACAAACGATGCGGGTGAAGCTATCAAGGACGCCGGCTTCTCCGCCAGAATGGAACGAGCAGATGCGCTAGTTATTGTTTCGCCGGAGTATAACCACGGCTACTCCGGACTGTTGAAGCATGTCTTGGATAGTTGCCTGAAAGAGTACATTCACAAAGCAGCCGGAATCGTGGGAGTTTCCGCGGGAGCGTTTGGCGGATCGCGAGTTATTGAAAATCTGCTGCCGGTAATGCGAGAGCTCGGGTTGGTTACGATCTTTTGGGATGTGAATTTCTCGAACGTACGGAAAGTATTTTCCGCCGATGGCGCGCTTCTGGATGACTCGTACCTCCCGAGCATAGACCAATTTCTAAAGGAACTAATCTGGATGGCCAGGACCCTGCGCCAAGGTCGTGAACAAGTATCTCTGGATTAGTTCTTGAGATAAGGATAAGGACAATTGCAATGGCCACGACTATTCGGAAGATGATCTGCCCAAGGTGTAGAGCAGAGATGAATCATCACGGTAACAAGCTTGTGTATGATATCGACCCGCAAGGAACCCGGCAGATCGATCCGGCCCTGGGCGGGTTCGTCGACGAATTTCACACTTGTCCGAAGTGTGGTGCCGCAGCCACCCGCCCCGCGTAGAAAAAGACCGCTCTTCTCGGAGCGGCCATGCCAGGCCATCCGCGCCACTTCCGGTGTCAATCAGCTTGTCGGGCTTTTCTACTAATCTCTCTCTAAGCTGCCTTCTTGGCTTGCTGCGCCCTGACTCGCGCCCACCTTGCCCGTTGCGCCGCCGCGATCTTACGCCGAGCCGTCATAGACAACGTACGCTTCGTCGGAGGCGTGCCCGGCTTCCCTGCTTGTGCCGATTGAGATTGTTTCCGCACCTTGGCCCATCTAGCTCTCTGCGCTTGTGCCATGCGTCTGCGCGCGGCAGCTGATACCACACGGTTCGGCCGGCTGTTGCGTATTACTCTCGAGCTATTTCCTCCAACTAAACCCTCGAGCACAGAGATCGCGGAGTCCAACTTCTTAATTTGTAACTGCGCCTGCCCGCGCTCTTCTCGAAGCTGCTGGAGTGCGTTATCCAAATTTGCCATAGTCCCCCTCGTAAGTTAAGACAGCGCCGACCATTGTAGAAGATTAGAGAGATTAGTGCTTATCTGGCACACGGACCGCAATGAATAGATAGTCGCAGGTGACATAGTTAAGAAGCTAACGTATCAGGAGTTCGGGCGGGCGATGGCGCTCCCACCCATGGCGGCCCAATTCAGGATCCAGATGCTGCTCTTCAGGATAGCCAATGCAAAGATATGCAATGAGTTTCCAGGTGGAAGGGACCGCAAGTATTTTGCTCACTTCGGTGGGATCTAAGATCGAAATCCATCCCATCCCCAGACCATGCGCTCGGCTGGCCAACCAGAGAGTGTGGCAGGCGATGACCGCGGAATACTCCCGCATTTCAGGCATGGTCCGCTGTCCCAACCCATGTCCGACGGTAGTTTCCATATCACAGAACACAGCGATTTGTTCGGGTGCGGTATCCAGGCCAGCCAATTTGAGCTTGGCGTAAAGTTCAGCCCTTTCTCCTTCATAAGAATCCAGAGCTGCTTTGTTACAGGCTAAAAAGTTCGCACGCACTGCAGAACGTCTGCTGGCATCTTGGACACGCGCAAACCTCCAAGGTTGGCTGTATCCCACTGAGGGAGAAAATGAAGCAAGGGTGACAAGCGCGTCCAGGAGCGGCTCTGAAACGGGATCATTGCGAAAGCGGCGAACATCTCGCCTCCATCTCACCAGATCAGCGAAGTTCCTAATGAATGACTCATCAAAAATCGGTGGTGTATTTTCCATGAGAGCGCGGAACGATCAGCTCAAAGAACTCTTCAGATATGTGATTGATTTTACACAACCGAGGCTGAAATCAGCTGGGTGCCGGGTGCCCCAGGTCTCGCCGCCTTTGCGAGACCTGGGAGGGAAACCTATCGGGATGTTCCTGAAGACGGTTTATCACCCAATGTCGGCGTCCTTCACTTGTCACGGGGCCTTCCTTTCCGACGCAGTATCAACGGATGTAGCTAGAAACCATTCCCAGGTCTCTCAAAATCGGCGAGACCCGAGGCACCTGGCACTTTAGCTTCATTGCCCCTTGTTCTCGCTGGTCGATGGCCCGAAGCCCCAACGTTCGCGCATGCGCTGCCGGAATCGTTGCCGCTCTTCTGGCGTCATGTGCTCGCAGCGGTCTTTCATGCGACGGCGGAAATTGGGACGACCGGAACGGTGCCATCCATGTCCGCCGAAGAGAATCCGGCACAGGGCCAGAAGTCCAAGCGCTTGCCAGAAGGTGATCTGGCGCCAGCCGAAGAGTGAAGGCAGCAGCCAATTCCACAGGTGTAGCACTATTTCGCCGCCAATGACAACAAATACGAGCATTGCCACAATCGCCAGCGGAGCAATGAAAATCCATTTCCATCTTCTACTCATTTTCTGTTCCTCATGCTTTCGTAAATTCGTCGTAGATGCTTTGCAATCGCTCGCGCAGATGCAGCACCGCATAGCGTTTGCGCGAGAGCAGCGTATTCACGCTCACGCCGGTCTCGGCGGCCATCTGCTTGAAGCTTCGCCCTTCCAGTTCGTGCGCAACAAACACGTCGCGCTGGTCCTCGGGCAGCTCGTCGAGCGCAAGCTCCAGCTCATCAAGAAGCACGCTGCGGACGTATAGCGCCTCCGGCCCGGCATCGGGAGATGGCAACAGATCTTCGATCTGCAGCACCTCGCCGTCTTCGCCCTCAACCGCTGCTTCGCCGAAGCTCTCCGGCCTCTTCTTACGGAAGAGATCGGCGATGCGATTGCGCGCCACGCGAAACAGCCAGCCGGTGACGTGCTCGATCGGCATCAGCAGGCGATTCGCTTCCACCAGCTTGTAAAAGACGTCTTGCAGAATGTCCTCAGCATCGCGCGGGTCGGGCACGCGCCGTCGAATGAAGTTGCGCAACCGGGACTGCTCCCGCTCGACCACTTCGGAGATCCGCTGCTCCGGTTCGAATGCCATCAGCTCCAGGCTCTCCACGTCCTTCACCTACGGTTGTAGACGAATGAGGGGGTGCGGATATTGTAGGGTGCTGAATTGGTGAAGACGATAGTCAGGTTTAGGCGAGTGGCCCGCATCGGCGGCCTATTCGCAGAAGCGCAAACTTAAAAATTGACGGGGTGCCCCATTTCTCGCCTCTTTTGCGAGAAGTGGGTGCCCGTCCCATATCCGGTCGACATGGCGCCGTTTCGCGAAGAAGAAGTTCGTGGCTTCGGGCCCGGTCCCACGTTTGCCAACCCCGGGCAAACATGGGGCACCCTAAGATGGAAAATGAGTTCTTGTCTTTCTACCACGGGGTCGGTCATGGAGTGTTCTCCAATCATCGTACATCTGAAAAACAAAATCCCCACCCTAGTTGCAAAAAAGACGCGACCAGACTGGGGCACCCAGCACAAGGTGGGATTCCACGCTTCCCTTTACGCTCTACTAACTCGCCGAGATCCTTGCTCTCTCTTCCCACTTCTCTACGTTCACGCCCTTCGCCAGCAGCCAAAGGCAGAGTGATGCCTCCCCAATAAAGGCGGGAACCAGAATCGCGGGGAATAACCAATTTGCGACTGCGGGGGACAGGACTAGCGCGAAGCTATTGGTCAGATAGCACACGCCCGCGATCTGCATCAGGACGCCGATGATCTTTGGAAGATAGCCCGACTTGAAGATCAGGTATCCGACAATGATGCAGAAACAGCCGAAGAAGAGCAGGCTCACGCCAAAGCCATAGCCATGCGATTTGAGCGACAGGCTCGCCATGGCGTAGAGCTGCTCCGGCGTAAATGCTTTGAGGTATCCGGCATTTCCCAGCGGAAACAACGCCTCGAGAAGATACATCGTAGTCGCGGCTTCGATGCCGATCGAAACCAGATTTAAGAATACCGTCAGCAAAGCGAGATCTCTGTTGACCGGTCTCAGCAAGGCAAACAAGATCCATAGCAGGGCGACTGCGCAAATCAGCAAGAACAGTTCGGCAGCGATATGGAAGCGCCACAGCGATTCGTGCGACATGATGTTGGCGGCGGTGGCGGCTGCATCGCCCGATACAATCAGCCTGTCCCGAACAAATGCTTCGCCGAAGAGGCCAATGACGATGATGATCAGGTACAGCGCGCCGCCGATTCTTGCGTAAAGTTGTGGCGAAGTTTCAATGGTGCTAGTTGTCATTTCGGCTCTCCCGTCGGACGGGGAGCCCAGGTTTCGAAAACCGCGACACCTGAGGCACGCGGCTCGCGCAACGCCGCGCGATCTTCATGTGTTCGATAGAATGTGTCCATTCTCTTGAACGCTTTCGTGAATAAAACGCGGACCAGCCAGAAAATCATCAATATCAGCGGCAGGATCGCCGGGATAAAAAGTACATTTGTTTTGCGTAGCCAGTGGGGGAATACTTGTTGCTGTCCTAGGAAGAAGGACCCTGTGGCGATGAACAGCGAAAAGCACATGCGCCAAAGGTGGCGTGCGATTCGATGTGCACCGAAAACCCCGCCGCGCACGAGCATGCGAATGTCGCCAGTGGCAGAAAGCACAGCGACGGAACCAAGGAAAAAAGAACATCCCAGCGGGAACTCCACCTATTGAGCGCGTTGGAGTTTTTGCCGCTTGTACTCCATAGCTCACGATGGCAGTTCCGACTGCCAGTGCAACTAGAAGCGCGCCCCAATCGAAACTGCTCGTTTTCCCGTCTCTGCGTCTCGCGGTTGCCCATGCCGTTGTCACAAGATAAAACGCCAGGACGCCACCGAAAACATTGTTCATTTGGTGTTTCATCAGCGCAAGGCAGGCCCCGGCAGTGGACATGCCCATCATGGATACGACAAATATGTTCCTGCGAGGACATGCTGGCGGGAACCTTTGCGGAACGAAATTGCGGCGGCACCAGACAGTAGACCCAATATCCCGGCGCAAATATGAAGAACTAATATTGGCAATCGCATTGTCCGCGCTCCTTAATTAGCTAGTTACGAACCCCGCTGCACTAGCCTGCTCATTCCATCGTTGTTCGTTCACGCCGAACACGAGGAGCCACACGATTAGCGCTCCTGCCCCGAGGAGGCCGAAGGCTGCAAGGTAAAGGAACAAACGATATCCGAGTGGCGGATATAGGAAAGTCAGCCAACCTAAACCTCCAAATACCGACAACACGCCCAAGATTCGAGGCAGGAAGGTGGACCGGATAATGAGGTAGCCCGTCAGGAGCGCATAGAATCCGAAAAATACCAAGGCGATTGCCGCGCCATGGTCATTCACCTTGAGAAAGAGGAGCGCCAGCGCCTGCAACTGTCCCGCGCTAAACACATTCAAATAGTGTGCGCCTCCCAAGACGAGCAAGGGGGCGATATAAAAAAGGCGGCTAACGGTCTTGATGACGCAACCGGCGAGGCCCAAGAACGCCGCAACCAAAGAGACGCTCCTGCCCGCCGGCTTAAGCAAATCATAAAAAAGAGCTGTGATAGCGATCTGGCAAGCCATTTCGACGAGGTAGACTGCGAAACCCAACTGAAACAGGCCCCTGTGCGTCAGTATGTTGGTCGCCGTAGCCGCGGCATCGCCGTCTACAACAAGGCTGCCGCTGACGAACATCTGGGCGAATACTCCCGTCAGTATGGTGAGGAGATAAAACGCACCGGTAATTCTTGCCTTGAGGCGCGGCGATGTTTCCCGAAGCCGGGCAGTCAATACAGCTGTGCTCATACTTGTTTCTCCTTATCCGAGTGATTGAACTCAGGAATGCACGCGAATCAGATGGGTCCTTGATAGCGGCGCAGCCGGACCGCTGCAAAGAGAAATACCGCGGCCACTGCTAGCCCGGTCCACAGACCTGGCGTGCTAAAAAAATGCTCGGGAATCAGTGTTGCCGTGAAATCCTTCGGGGCGCTGTGCGGCGCCATTGCATCTCCCGGCCCCACCAAGCGCTCCTGCAGAAGCGCGAGGAAATGCGAGGTGTTGAATGCAACCTTCTCCACTCCGCAGATCACGAAGGGTGGTAAGAAAGCCCATATAAAAGGCGCGCGTGGTGCCGATGCTGAAACCATCAGCAGCCAACCATAGAGTGGTGCGTACCAGAGACCGTGTACCGTGAGAAGGTGATAAAGCAGCACAAGGGACACGTGGAAGAACGACACCTCTGTCCATAGCGCCGCGATGTTCACGCCGCTGCCTAGCAGTATTACGCTGCTCAGCAGGAGCATGATGAATTGCGTTGCAAGGCTAATGGCAAAACTGAGAAGCGGCAGAATCACGAGGGGAATGGTCAGCTTCGAGAGCACGGCGGTGAGATCGGAAACCGGCAGCGACTTCCAGAAGAGAATGCCGCGATCGCGGCGCTCTCCATACAGGGCGTCGAGAGAGTAGAAAACTCCCACGATGAGAGCTGTCCCCATGATCAGTGCCGCCGATAATTCGTATCTCGTGGCGAGTAAATCGTGCTGTTGCGCCGGATCGAGCAGCGATCCGCCAATGCGGCGCCGCATAGCAACCATGTTGATCACGAAGCCGAATAAAAAGACGGCGGCGGCGGCCAGTGGTCCAAAGTAGATCGAACGGTTTTCCCACAATTCGCGTCGAATCGACCAGTACATTGCTCGAGCTGCTCGCGCCATTCCTTGCGACTGGATGGAAGATTCGGTCATGGCATTCGACGGAGTATTCATTGAGCCGCTCCTTGTGCCATGCCCGATTGGTTCCCCATGACCGCCACGAATAAGTCGGCGATGCTGGGCGTCCGCACCTCGCCAATTGTGGCGAGTTGCTGACGGTCGATATTCTGATTGGTCCCGCGATCGAACAGTAGAAGGCTCCGCCCAAACACCTGGCGCTCATACATTGGCTTGAGCGCGCGTGCCGCGGCGACCTGGTCGGGATTGACCGTCACTTCCATGTAGCGCGACTCAAATTCCTCCATGCTGCAACTGAGTACGATTCGTCCGCGATCGATGAACATCAGATCTGTGAGGATGTGTTGCAGCTCTTCCACTTGATGTGTCGTCACGACGATGGTGCGGCTGCGATCGAAGTAGTCGTTCAACAGGGAATCGTAAAACTGCTTGCGAAAGAGGATGTCAAGCCCGAGCGTCGGCTCATCTAACACCAGCAATCTCGTATCAATAGCCATTACGAGAGCGAGGTGCAGTTGCGCGACCATCCCTTTCGATAATTGCCTGACCTTGCTTGTGTGCTTGATAGTCGTTTTCGCCAAAAAACCTTCCGCCTTCGCTCGATCGAACCGCGGATGCACGCCCGCAACGTAGTCAAGCGCCTGCGAAACCTGCATCCAACGCGGAAGGACTGCCACATCGGCGATGAAGCACACGTCGCGCATCAGCAGATCGCGCTCCGCCCACGGGTCGCGGCCAAGCACTCTCAATTCTCCCTGATAGGGTGTGAGCCCGAGAATCGCGTTGAGCGCGGTGGTCTTGCCCGCGCCGTTGGGGCCGATGATTCCGAGAATCCGGCCCTCTTCAACGCGCAAATTGATGCCATCCAGCGCGATCGTCGTTCCGAACGCTTTACGGAGACCGCTTGCTTCTATGCATGCCATGCCTTCAGCGCTCCTCTTCTTTTTTTTCTTTGGCTTTCGACTTAGACCGGCGGGTTGCGTCACCGTTCAGCAGTTCTTCTGCCTTCAAGCCAAGCCGCTGAATGGTTGCGTGGATCCTTGGCCATTCCTCGCCAAGAAACTTCTGCCGCTCGCCCTGCAGCAACAAATTGTGTGCGCCCGCATTGATGAACATGCCGAGGCCGCGTCGCGTCTCGACAAGTCCCTCGTCCACCAGTTCCTGATAGCCCTTCAGGACCGTGAGCGGATTGACCCGATATTCGGCCGCGACATTGCGCACGGAGGGCAAGGGATCGCCTTCCTTGAGCACGCCGTCGAGTATCATCGCGACAACGCGGTCACGAAGCTGGCGGTAAATCGGCTGACTGTCATTCCACTCACGGTCCATCAGGTTTTCCAGAGATAGTCTTTATCAGAAATCGCTGCCGTCAATTCTTCCGTTGCAGCTCAAAGTGCGCGTGCATGGGCTTATCCCCTGGCATCATATAAGTCCAGTCCTCGGTGTGATGGTTGGCGTCGATGATGGTGAAGACCGCATGGTGCATGTGCCCGTACTGCGTGCTCCCGGCAACGTCGAGAAAATCGAATTCCACCGTCTTCCCGTCCGGCGAGGTTCTGGCGACCATGCGCGGCCGGTTTCCAGCATCGCAATAGTGCGTCAGCAGCAGACGATCGCCATCCAGGTAGAGCATGGTGACCGGATGGTCGTATCGCGTCGGATCGTCTGGCTTTCCCATCTCTTGCATCTCATGCACCAGGGCGTTTCCGCGCGAGGTCACGCGCAGCGAGACCAGCCCCACCGTCCCGTTTCCCATTTCGTGCTGCGGCGGATCAGTGGTGACTGAGGCTTGCCAGGAACCTGCCAGAGTTTTCAGTTGGTCGAAAGACTTTTGCGCGTCGGACTTTTGCAGGTCGGTCTTTTGCATGGTCTGGGCGAAAGCCACGGAGCAAAGCGACATCAAAACAACGGACAGCATAATACCTAGCGATTTCATGTTTCATTCTCCTTAAGAACTTCATTTTGCTTTTACTCTCGGGTCAGCGTTATTCGCTGGCGTACTCAGTTGCGATCCATCAGATCGAATGAACCCTTTGTACGTTCTAATACTGCTATAGCTAACTATAGCACTAATACTCCGCATGTCAAGCTGTTCCTTTTATTTGCTTATCCGACCGACATCCACATCGGGACAAGGGCTCTCGCGGCCCATTGGGGCAACAGGCATTTCACTTAACCGAGAGTTTCGGCCTATCCGCCTCACAAATGGCAAATTTTATGAAGTAGCACAGGCGATGTTTTTACAAGAAAAGGCCGGTCGCGTTTGAGATTCGACCGGCCAGGAAGCGGATGCAGGAGATGACTTGCCCGCATGTCAGATCATGCGGCCTTTTCAAGTCCTGCGCTTCGGAATGAAACTCGAGCGATTTCGGTCCAGTCGCCGTTCTCCAATCCTTGAGCCATGGCCGCCAGGAATCGGTCGTGTATCAGGCTCGCCATTGGCATCGGCACACCAGCTTCTTCAGCGGCAGCTAACACCAACCGGTTGTCCTTGAATCCCAGAGGTAATTTGAAACCCACCGGTTCGAACTGTGCCTTGGCGATCATTCCACCATAGTTGCGGAAGATCGGCGCCGCGAACAGTGAGCCTGTCATAACCTCGAGAAATTTGTTGGCGTCTATTTCCGATTTTCGGACCAGCGCAACCGCTTCAGCCAAACTTTCAATCACCGTGGAGATCAGAAAATTTCCTGTCAGCTTAATCACGTTCGCCGCAGGCGCTTCCTCGTCCACCACAAATGTCTTTTGGCCCATCACATCGAACAGAACCTGGCAGCGCTCAATCTGTTTTGCCGGACCCGCAGCAACGATGAAAAGTCTCCCGGCGGCTGCAGCATCCGGTCGGCCAAACACTGGAGCAGCAAGATAGTGCTGTTGCTTTTCTCGATGTGCGGCCGTCAGTCGTCGCGACAACACGACGCTAATCGTGCTCATGCCGATGTGAACCGCTTCGGCAGGCAGCGACTGAATGGCTCGACCAGGCCCGAGCAGGGCGTCCTCAAGCGCATGGTCATCGGCAAGCATCGTGATCAGCGCCTCCACATCGGAAGCAGCTTCGCTTGGAGTCCCTGCGACCTTCGCACCCAGTGACTGAAACTCCTCTGTTCGGCTGCGCGATCGGTTGAAGACCGTAAGCGAGTGTCCAGCTTGGATCAGGTTGCGGGCCATGCCTGATCCCATGCTTCCTAACCCAATGAAACCTACCTTCATTTGTATCCTTCTTTCTTCGTGCGGAAATCAAATGTGGTGCGTGCCAATTTCCAACCGTGCCTGAATCGTAGAGTACACCTGTTTTCAAAAGCTTTGGATGGCCGAAATCCTTACCTGGGTTTCTCACGAAGGACAACTCGCATATCGCCTCGCTCAGAGCCGATAAACTTCCGTGGCGGTCTTGCCCAAGATTCGCTCCTGCTCGTATTCGGATAGGTGGGAGATGCCGCGCTGAACTATACCCACCCAGCGCTTATAGGAACTGCCGAGCAGCATCACCGGCCAATCCGACCCAAACATGATTCTCGTTGCTCCGAACGCTGCCAGAACAACCTGCAAGTAGGGATCGAGATCGGCCTCTGTCCAGGATTGCCAACCCGCTTCCAACGAATATCTGGTTGGGATGGCGGTCAACGAATTGAATTGTCTGCGGCAGATGACGCTCGAATATCAAAAGATCGTAGCGCAGATCAAAGTCCTTCAGTAACTTGATTCCGCGGTTGAAGTCTTCCCGAAGAATGTATAAGTCATCTGGTTCATCGTGGAGCACATGACGCACACTCTTTAACTTGCCGTGGGTGGAGAAGGGTTCGAGATCGCGGTCAACCTTCGGATCCGTTAGCGCAACCCAACCAACGACACCCCGGATAAAGTTGTGACGGCGCGCAAGATCGAGCAGCCATCGAGTTTCCGCCAATGTCTGCCTTGCTTGGACCGTAACTACACCCTGGATATCAGATTCTTCCATGACATCCATTAAGTCTTGCACCAGGAAGTCGCGCCGAAGCAAGCCCATGTTCTCTGAAATCCAGGGGTACTGAGGAACGTCGTATTTCCATAGATGATGATGAGCATCGATCTTTGCGTATGGCATTCGAATTTCTAATTATTCTCCGGTCTGCCAACGATCCAAGTTTGATCTTTTATTCCGGTCATCATGCTCTGGACTTGCGCCAGAAGCTCCTGGTCGAGCGGCTCATCAATCCATCGCTGGAACCGAGCTCGCGAGTATTGCTCTGCAGATTACGGCTGGGAATTCTCGTGGCCCTGTAGTTCACCCGCAAGTTTCAATTCGCGCTCTGCTTCTTCGTTCTTGCCCAAGTCACGATACGCCTGGCCCAGCAGATGGTGGGTAATGGCATTGTTCGGATCCATCGAAGCCGCGCGTTGCAGTGCACGAACTGCCAGCTCAGGCTCTCCCTTTTTCTCGAGCACCTTTCCCATGAGAACGTAAGGACCCGTCGAAGTCGGGTCCAGCCAGATCGAGCGCTGCAGAAGCCGTTCGGCATCGTCGAATTTCTGCACGCGCGAGTAGGCGTCGGCCAGTTTGTAATAGGTAGCAGCGTGACCGGGGTTTAAGGTCAACTCCTGTTGAAAATCGGCGATCGCTTCTGGGATCTGCGACTGAAAGAGGTGGATTTCTCCCAACAGAAAATGCGCAAGCGGAAGCTTGGGATCGAGTGCGACAGCTTTCTGTGCGTACTCCAGGGCCACCGGCTCGAACTCCTGGCGGAAGAGCATGCGCGCAGTCAGCAGATAGCTGGCAGCGGAATCCGCCGGCAGGTCAAACATCTTCGCGAAAGCCTGGCGCGCGTGCGGATAGTCTTTGGTCTGGATATAACACTGGCCGAGGATGTACGAGGCATCCACATTCGCCCGCGGATACCAGCCTTGCACCTTCTCCAGAAAAGGAACGGCATCCGCCGGTTTGCCGCTCAGGTAATAGGAAAGGCCCAGCATTTGGGTCGCTTCATTGTCCTGGGAATCTTGCTGCAATGCTTGTTTGAAAGACTCAGCCGCGTGGAAGTAATCACCTTTCTTGTAATACGCCATTCCCAATTCGTGGGACACACCTTTCAGGCGGGGTTGGGCCACGGAAAGCTGTTTCAGTTCGGCGATGGCTTCGTCGTACTTACCTTGCTGCAGAAGCTGGCGCTCGTGAGCAAAGTCAAGATTGACAGGACTTGAAGCAGATTGCGGCGTTTCCACGGCGGAATTTTGCGTTGGGGCTTGCCCCCAGGCCAGAGGGCAAATCAGAAGCACTAGCAAAATGAGGTGACGCTGTTTCACCAGGATATTCACCGACCCTGCCGGCTGGCTGCTTACCGGAGCTTTGCCTCGGCAACTCCCACGTATTTGTCTGCGCCTCCATAATAGAGGAGAAAGCGGTCGCCCTCCTCTGCTATCCCCTCGACGAACACAACGTTGGGAACCTGGCCATTTTTTTCCCAATCCATTTCTGGGAAGAAGACGGGTTCCTCGCTGCGCGAAATCAGCTTGGCAGGCTCATGGCGGTCAAACACTGCAATCCCCGTGCGATAGACCAACTTGTCGTCGGCACCGTTATATATAAGAACGATGCCGTCGTTAGTGATGATCGGTGGCGGCCCGGGTTCGACCACGCGGGAATCGAACTTGCCAGGACGCTTGGCCAGCACCGGCTCCCGAGTCGCTTCCGTCCAGTGAGTAAGATCGCTTGAATACACGAGTCCGGTCTGATCAGTTTTGTCCGTGCTGGTTCCGAGAAAATACATCCAGTACTTGCTATTGATCTTTTCGGGCACGATCGCTCCTGATTTAGTCCAGCCCACATTCCAATTCCCTTTGTATGCCGGCAGGATCACCCCCTTGCGTTGCCAGTGAATCAGATCTTTGGATGTAGCCAGACAGAGCTGCGCATCTTTCTTGTTGTATCCGGTGTAGGTCAGATAATAAATGTCGCCGAATTTCACCAGTCGCGGGTCTTCCACGCCTCCGTCTCTTTCGTAATCGGTCTCAGGCGAGAGCACCGGTTCCTGACGCCGCGTGAAGTGAATGCCGTCGGCGCTCTCGGCGTAGCCGAGTCGCGAGGTGCCGTTCGCATCCTGCGCCCGATAGAGCATGATGAACTTGCCGTTGTCGAGGGCGACGGCTGGGTTGAATGTCCCCACGGATTCCCAGGTGTTCCCGCGTGGAGAGAGTATTGGCTGAGGGGAGAGGCGATGCCAGTTCTTGAATGGGCTGTGCGAAAGCTGCGCCAAGGACAAGACCACCGCGATCAGCGGAATGGACACTGGGCGGGTGTTTCTCATGACGTTGGCTGTGGAAATAATGCCGTGGGAGTTCCGGCAAATCCAAGCTCCCATACAGAATTAAAGGGGAGCCGAAGCTCCCCTTTTCAGACCTACCGCGTTTGCGGTTAGAAGCTGAGTTTCAACGCGAATTGCAGTGTACGCATCATCATTGGGTCATTGCCCGGATGCAGAATGTCCAGGATCTTTCTGTTGTTGCCGGTGCAATCGATGCACGTGCCTCCCGTAGCTTCACAGTCCTGGTTGCTGAGGTCGAGGACCGGGTGGAAAGAAAAGCTCATGCTACCAGGTGATTTTATACGGATAAGAAAAAACCGGGGGAAGCCGATAGGTTCCCGTAATTGCCGCATCAGGCTGTTGGCCTCCAAGCCGGTGATCAGCCCGCCACTGCTGCAATCAATGCAACCGTTCGGATTGCCATAGACGGGATGATTGAACACATTGAAGAATTCCGCCTGGAACTGCGCGTGAACCCTCTCCGTGATCGTGAAGTTCTTGAAGATCGACATGTCAGACAGGAATTCCCCCGGGCCGGTGAAGCTGTTGCGCTGAATGTTCCCGAAGCTGCCAAGGCCGGGGTCGCTAAACGGGCCGCTTTGTGTCAACACCGTAGTGCAGCTCACAGGATCGTCGCACATAGTGGGCACGGGCTTGAAGAACACGACTTGGTGGGTTTGGTTGTTGAAGGCGCCGGACCCCATAGCGAAACTACCCTTAAGATTGGGGCGGCATGGTCCGGTATCCCTATCTAAGCCGCAGTTCTGGTAGCTGGGAGAGAACGGCAGGCCGCTCCCGATGACCATGGTCGCATTCCACTGCCATCCTCCTAAGAGCAAGTCCGCCGCTCGCGAAGTGTTGCCCAGGAACTTCTTGCCGCGGCCGAAAGGTAGCTCGTAAATCGACGTCAGAATCAAGACGCTGTCCCGGTTGAAATGAATTGGTTCCGTCGTTGCCCCTATAGTCGAAACCATTTCCCCCGCAGCAAACCACGTTAGTCGTTACGCCGTTGGCGTCAGTGTAGGGAGTAGTGAACGCGGTGTTGTAGGGTGACCGCTGGGCGAAGGTCAGGCCTGTTGAGCACCCGACGCCCGCGCAGCCTACGATCGTCGCCTGGTTCGCATTGTAGGAGGGACCATTGCCTTTGAAGACATGGCTGCCATGGTTGGCCACGTAACCCACTTCCACGCTGGTCTTTGAAGTAAGTTGCCGCTGTAGGGTCAAATTCCAGGCATCCACGGCCGGCACCACGAGCTTGTCTGGCCGGGTCTTGGGTTGCACGTTGCCGGTTGGCCCAAACAGCGGAAGGATACCATTGCTCGGAATCACGGGGAAGGCAGCCGAGCCCGAAGCTGGACCACAAATCGTTGTATCGAACGGGGAGGGCAAGCATTGGCCGGTAAAGTTGTACGCCGGAGTCTTGTTGTCGAACGTCGCTGAATTGAGGGTCTGGTGGGCCAGCACGGGAAGGTTCTGCGTGACAGTGTGGCCAAACAGCGATCCAAACACGCCGATGTCGAAGCTGCGTCCGTAGCCCATACGAACCACAGTCTTGGGGGTGACCTCGTACGCGATTCCGATACGGGGAGCGAAAAGCTTCCAGTTGGTGCGGGTACTACCGTTGTCGCTGATGCCGCCGTAGCCAGCAACTCGAATCACGCCTTCGGGCAGGACTGCGAAACCGCCATTACCCTTGCCGTTGACAAATTCCGGAGTGTAGTGCTCCCAGCGCAAGCCATAGTTGACGGTCAGTTTGTGAGTCGCGCGCCAGGTATCCTGGCCATAGAAGAAGTAGCGGTTCTGAGTCTCCATCGCGTTCGGCTCGGTGGCAGATCCCACATAGCGGTCCATGTTGCTCACTTCGGAGAAAAGAAACGTGGCTAAGTCCACCCCGCCGGCACCGAGGCCGTCGCTGGTTCCCTGCCAATCGAAGTGCATCTGGCCCGTGCGGTTGGCGTCGGATGGAACGCGCAGGTTAGTCGCGTGCCGCAGGTCTGCTCCGAACTTGAACTGATGGTTGCCAAAGATCTTCGTCCAGTTGTTGACGAACTGCTCGCCTTGCTCCTTCTCGATGAGCGGGCAGTTGCAGCGGGTAATGTTGAGGGCTTCGCCAAGGCTCCCGAAGCCGCCGCCGCCCGATGAGACAGCATCGAAAAATAATCCGGGCAACCCGTTCGTGGTTACGTCGGAGGTATTCAGACCGGGGAATCCCAGCGCCGAGGCCGCGTTTGTGCTGCCCTGGTCGAACTTCGTCGAGTGCGGGTTGTAGCGGAAGTATCCGAAACGAAAATCCGTCAAGAGCGTGTTGCTTAACGCGTAGTTGAATCCTGTCGCCAGGCTATAATTGTTAATTAGCGATACGCCGGCGAGGCCGAGGTAGCCAAGCCCAGGACCGCCGATTGCGCCAAACACCGGCTTGCCAGAGAGCTTGAAGTTGGAGTGAGTATAGCGGCCAAAGATCTGGAGCTTCTGGCTGGCGGTGTAGTCGCTGCGTATCACGTACTGATAGTCGTTGAAGCTTCCGCTTCCGCTGGCCGAGTAGTTGTTTAGGGTTCCGTTATGATCGCCCGGCAAATTCGGTGCCGGCAACTGAGCGAGAATGCTCTCGGGTGTGGTGAGGCCCGAGCCTGTAAAGTTCGCGTCTACGGCCTGCAAGGCAGACTGTGGGATTACGTTACCCGAGTAACCAGTACCGCGCCCCCCTACCGCTAGGTACGGGTTAAAAACCTGGCCGTTACCGGTGCTGGCATTCCCCAGATACTCACTCAGATCGCAGTTCACGGTGCCGGCAGTTAGACAAGTTGAGCGGACCAAAGCCGTAGGAACACTGGTCGTAAAGGTGGTGCCAGACGAGCGCCGAGTGGCTTCATAGTTACCGAAAAAGAAGAGTTTGTTCTTGATGATGGGTCCACCTACCGCTCCGCCGTATTGCTTCCAGTTGTTGGGCGAGGCTTTGCCGGTAAAGGGATTCTTCGCGGGATCGACCGGATCCAAATCGTAATAGTAGCCGCTGCCGTGGACTTCGTTGCTCCCAGACTTCGTCTGGGCAGTCATGATTCCGGCCAAGGCTTTGCCGAACTCAGCGTCGTAGTTCTGGGTCGTGATCTTGGTCTCAGTCACCGCATCCAGACTCGGGTTCACAATAATGATACCCAGAATCGGATCTTGGTTGTCGGTGCCGTCCAACTCGTATCCCGTACCACTGAAGTGCTGGCCGTTCACGAAGATCTGCTTGCTGCCCTGAGGATTCTCCGTGGCAGCATGGCCCCAGCCTAGTATCTGCGTACCCGGCGAAAGCAACTCCAGGCTTTGGAAATTCCGATTGTAGATGGGGAGTTCCGCCAATTGTTTTGAGTTGAATTCGATAGACACGTCGGCGCGGTCCGTCTTCAATTGCGGAGCTTCGCTGGTAACCTCGACAGTCTCGCTGGCACCGCCCACGATGAATTGGCCATCTACGCGCGCACCGGTGTCGGCCGACACTTGCACATCCTTGAACTCCAAAACCTTAAAACCAGCAGCGGCGATATGGACGGTGTACATGTCTGGAATCAGGTGTGTCACCGAGTAGTTGCCGCTATCGTTGGTAGTGGACTCGGTGGAGACATTCTTAGTCTGGCTAGTGACCGTGACCTTCGCCCCGTTCACCGCTGCCTCGGACGCATCCGTCACCGTGCCGAAGATGCTGCCATAAACGGCTTGGGCGCTGGCTTGAGGACCCCACACGTTAAGGATAAGAACTCCCGCAACCAGCAACCCGCTTAATAGCATTACTCTTTTCATTGACCCCTCCGGAGGCATTGCGACGTCGACCCGAATGCCCGATCACTTTTCTGTTTTTGGATTTTGGCTTTTCTCGAGCAGCCACGAATTTAGTCTGCTCACGCATCTAGCAGTTTTAGTTCCGAAATCTTTGCGATCAGAAAACGTTGAAATCATTTGCTAAACTCGAGCGTGAAAGAAACTAGCGTCTACCACAATTGGAATTTTCCGAAGCGCGTTTCTACAGAAATCCAGATTGTCTACTGTGCGTAAGGCAATCAACAAAATCGTTTGTGCACCAAAAACGATTTCAACCAACCGGGTGCATTGATGACTCAGAATTTTGGACGCGCTTCTGCGCTTAGAAATGAAAAATCGAAAACCGAGAGAGCGAAACCCACAAATTCTGTCAGCGCCGCTGCGGCATGCAAACAGAAATTTCCCTGCGGCATGCAAACAGGAATTTCCCCGTACCAAATTCGGCGAAAGCAATTCGACCTTCACTGAATTGCGCCGTAGCATGATCCCGATTGGAAGAATTTGTAAGTCTCAGTGGGTCTGTTACAGTTACTTCTTCTAAACTGCTGTCTTGCGGGAGATGAAGTAAGTTTGTTACCCTCTGTTAAAGTGGGCGTTACGGACCATGTAACTCGTGAGGAGCAATACCTCTCGCAAGTGGAGAGGCTGGTGAACAGCCATACGCTGCATGGCTCCGAGTCTCTTTGTAAGCTGCTGCGCTATCTCGCCGACCAGGCGCTGAAGCATCCAGGAGTTGCGCTGAAGGAGTATCAGATTGCGACCGAGGTCTTCGGGCGCCCGGCGGATTTCGATCCGCATCTGGATTCTCTGGTTCGCGTGCAGGCGGGGCGGCTGCGTTCTAAGCTTTTCGAATATTACGCTTCCGAGGGCGCTGAAGATCCTATCATTGTTGAGCTTCGTAAGGGCGCCTATACTCTGGGTTTCCACAACGCCACGAGTCCAACAAAAACGATTTTGCCCTCCGCTCAGGAAGTCGATCAGACCTTGGGGACTACTCACGCCCACAAGACTTCCTTGCTAACGATTGGGCTGGCAGTTCTTCTCGGGATTGCGATCTTCGTCATCGCCGGGTTGCTGCTTACCCGAAACTCGAATGGAACCGGATCGGCGAGCGCTGGAGAACACGCCCCAGCTGCTTTCCGGGTTTTTTGGCAACCATTCACTGCCGGCCCCGAAGAACCCTGGGTAATCTTCAGCAACGGAGCATTCGTGGGGCGTGCAGAGACCGGGCTGCGGTACTTCAATCCAGCACAGGACTCGAGGCAAGCGATCGAAGACAAATACACTGGAGTGGGCGAAGTACTGGCGGTCTACGATCTGGATCATGTCTTCCGTCAGTTACACCGGGAGATTCGGGTGAAGCGGGGCAGCCTATTTACGCTGGATGATGCCCAGAACAACAATCTGATCTTCGTGGGTTCGCCGGCCGAGAATCTGACGCTGCTCGATATACCCAGCACCCACGAGTTCGTGTTTCAGCGGGTTCCATCTGGCGCGAGGAAGAACGACCTTGCCGTGGTCAATGTGCATCCGCAGCCGGACGAGCAAAAGATGTTTCTCGCCACTCCTTCTGGCACGCCTCTTACCGAGGATTACGCGATCATCGGCCTGGTTCCCGGGATGAACCCTGCCCGCTGGTTACTGATCCTGGCAGGGACCACGACGATGGGGACGCAGGCGGCGGCAGAATACGTCTGCCGGCAGGACTCTCTAGAACAGTTACTGCTGCGGCTGAGCGTCTCGGAGAATGGCGAAATAAAGCCGTTTGAGGTGGTGCTACGCGTGAAAGTCGCGCGCGGAGTTCCGGTTGGAACAGAACTGGTTGCGCTGCGAAGAGTTTCGCAGTGAGTGTCAAGCGCTGATCGGCAATTGTTTTCTTCGAATGTTTGAGCGAGGTGTCCTTCTCAAAGCTGGGGTTTTGCGTGGGTCAATTCCGCAGCTTTGCGAAGCTCCTCTTGCGCTTCTGTCTTTTGGCCCTTCCGATCGAGCGCCTCTGCCAAGTGCAAATGAGCGAGCGCATAATTTGGAGACAGAGTTATCGCTGATCGAAATTGCGAAATTGCGCCGTCTAAGTCTCCCGCTTGCAGGAGTTTCTGACCTGAGTTTGTATTGAAAGTGGCCGCTTGCAGGCTATTGGATTGCTTAAAGAGTTCCTGCGCGCGCCGGCTTTCCGCATCGGCGGTCGCTCTATCACCCATTTGCCGCAGAATTCCGGCAAGCGTGGTATGCGCGCCGACCAAAGTGGGATCAAGTGAAATGGCTTTTCGCAATGCGGCCACAGCCTCTTCGTTTTTCTTGTCCTGCTTCAGAACCGTGCCCAAGGTGTAGTAGGCCTCCGCGTAGTCCGGCTTCGCCTGGGTGGCGGCGTGCAGTTCCCTCTCCGCTTCGGGGAAATTACCTTCCTGCCAGAGTGTGACTCCGAGAGTGTAGTGGATGTCGGGCTGCTCAGGCGCGAGCTCGGAGGCTTTCTTGAATTCTGCAACCGCATCGTTGAGCCGATCTTTGAACTTCAGCGCAAGCCCGAGGTCATAATGTGCCGTCGAATCTTGCGGCGCAATCGTCAGGGCCGACTGAAACTGTGCAATCGCCGAATCGAAATCTGCTTTTTGCAAATAAGCCGTGCCGAGGTTCGCAAGGTAGCCCGGGTCGTCAGCACGGATGCGAATCGCAGTTTCGAACTCGGGGATGGAATCTGCTGCATCTCCGACCTGAATCAGCGCCAAGCCAAGATCATTGTGCGCCTCAGGATCCTGAGGCCGGAGCTGGGCGAGATGGCGAAATGCAGCGACCGCTCCTTCGGCATCGCCGATGCGCTGCAAGAGTAGCCCGAGGCTCTCCTGAGCTTCAGGGAAATCCGGCTGCAGTCGGGTTGCTCTCTTCAACTCCTCAATTGCCTGCTCAGATTGCTCATCTTGCAGAACACGCCCGAAGTAATAATGCACCTGGGCGTTCTCGGGAACCGCTTGCGATGCCTTCGCCAGCAGATCATGTGCTTGGGGCAGCTCTTTCTGCTGCCAGCGCACCACGCCCAGGTGCAGCTGTGCCGCTGGAAAGTCCGGCTGCAGTCGCAGGGCCTCGGAGAACTGATCTGCGGCTTCTTCCGTTCGGGAAGCTTGGGCCAGGAGCGATCCCAAATCGTCGTGCAAGTCTGGGCGCCGCGGCTCTAGGGCAAGGGCCGCTTGCAGTTCACTAATTGCGCTTTGCGAATCGCTGCGGAAACTCAGCACCCGACCAAGTGTGCGGTGCGTTTCAGAATCTTCAGGAGCCAGACGGACTGACTCTCGGGCTTCGGTTTCGGCTTCTGCAAAGTCGCGGCGCTGAACCAGCGCGTTGGCGAGGTTCAGGTGGGCCTGAGGAAATTCCGGCTTAATGCGAATAGCAGAATGGAACTGCGCGATGGCGGAATCAACCTCGCCCTGATTGAGAAGCACCCATCCGAGCGAATTGTGGGCCTCGGGGCTGCGCGGAGCTATGCGAAGCAGTTTTTCAAATGCCGTACGGGCATCGGCCAAGTCACCCTTCTGCAGCGCTGACATCCCCTGTGTATAAAGAGATTTTGCGCGGCCCCGTTGCGGCTGCGATCCCGGAGTTTCGGCGCGCAGCATTGCGGCTGCGCCCAGTATCGCGACGCACACTGCCTTGATGAATGATGGCAGCGCGGGAGCTCGAAAGTTCGAGGGCATGGCTGACGGTCCCACTCCCATACTACTATTGCCAGCGCGCCACGCGCAGCCTTGCGGGCTTGTAGTATCTTTCAGGTGTGACGCGGTTTTCCCTGCACGATTTACACGAACTGTGCACCCGGCCGATGATGACCGCCATCTTCGGTTCCCTGGCACTCCTGTTCAGCGCCCAGGCGCGGGCTAACCAAGCCCGGCTCGCGGATTTCGAAGATGTCGCGGAGAAGGCCGGGCTCACGGTGATGAACGTGTTCGGCGGAGTAGCCACCAAGAAGTACATCATCGAGACTACTGGCACCGGCGTTGCCATTTTCGATTACGACAACGACGGCTGGCCGGATATCTTCATCGTCAACGGCACAACTCTGGAAGGATTTCCGTCGGGCAAAGCTCCTACCAACCATCTCTATCGCAACAACCACGACGGCACGTTCGCCGATGTAACTGTGAAGGCTGGACTTGCAGTTACCGGTTGGGGTCAGGGCGTCTGCGTTGGCGACTATGACAACGACGGTTGGGAAGATCTTTACGTTACGTATTACGGCAAGAACCGTCTCTACCATAATGAGCACGGCGTGTTCCGCGAGGTTGACGATCAAGCGGGCGTTGCGGGCTCCGGCAAAGTCTGGGGCACCGGTTGCGCCTTTGTGGATTATGATCGCGATGGACTCCTCGATCTGGTCGTCGCCAACTATGTGGATTTCGATCTCTCAACCGCTCCGGGGCCGGGAGAGCGGGCTTCTTGCATATGGAAAGGTGTGCCGGTAATGTGCGGGCCGCAAGGCTTGCCCGGGGCGAAAAATATTCTGTATCACAATCTGGGTGGCGGAAAGTTTGAGGATGTAACTGCGAAGTCGCATATTGACCAAGCCGCTGGGCATTACGCGTTCAGCGTCTCGACCCTCGATTATGACGACGATGGCTGGCCCGACATCTATATCGCTTGCGACAGCACGCCCAGTATTCTGTATCACAACAACCGTGACGGCAGCTTCACCGATGTGGCTGTGGTCGCCGGCGCGGCGTTCAACGAAGACGGGCGCGCGCAGGCGGGCATGGGCAGCACCGTGGCCGACTTCAATGGCGATGGCAAGTTGGATATCTTCCGCACCAATTTTTCCGACGACACTTCCACGCTCTACCGCAACAATGGGAATGGCACATTCGATGATGTGACCTTTGCCGCCGGACTAGGGCTGCATACTCAGTACCTTGGCTGGGGCACGATGTTCTTCGACTTCGACAACGATGGCTGGCCCGATCTTCTCCTCGTGAATGGACACGTCTATCCCGAGGTGGACAAACAGCACTTAGGAAGCAGCTACGAGGAGCCGAAGATCCTGTATCACAACAATGGTAATGGAACCTTCACTGACATTTCCGCTGACGCAGGCTCCGCGATCACCAGGACAACATCCGCTCGCGGACTGGCCGTGGGCGATCTTTGGAATGACGGACGGCTCTCGGCGGTGATCAGCAACATGAATGCACACCCTAGTCTTTTGGTCAATGAGATCAAGTCTCCGAATCACTGGATCGCGTTCCGCACCATCGGCACGAAATCCAATCGCGATGGCATTGGCGCCCGCATCAGCTTGCAAGCCGGTGGACGCCTGCGTGTTGACGAAGTCCGCAGCGGCTCCAGCTACTCATCGAATAGTGATATGCGCGTGCATTTTGGCCTGGGAACAACAGACAAGATCGATTTCGTTCAGGTGCGGTGGCCAAGCGGCCTGGTCGAGCGTTTCGAGAATCTCCCTGTGAATGCTATCCATGACTTGAAGGAAGGAACAGGCACTGCAGTGTCGGCGAAAAAACCTTAAATCACAAGAAATCGCTTTGCTTCGTACGGCTCTGAAAGTAATATGCTGCATTTGCTGTGTGGTTGTACTTCGAAAAATATTTCTGCGGGTGGAGACTCCATGAATTGCCTTAGGTCTCGGTTGTGGTTGATGCTGCTGGCTTGTCTGACGGTCGCGCCACTTGGCGCACAACAACCAAGCCAGATAGCGCCCGTGCAGCAAGCATCACAACCATCCGCCAACCCGTGGTGGAAGCATGCTGTGATCTATGAAATCTACCCCCGCAGCTTCCAGGATTCGAATGGTGATGGCATTGGCGATATCAACGGCATCACCTCACGGCTTGATTATCTGAAAGATCTCGGCGCCGACGCGATCTGGATTACGCCGATGTACCCGTCGCCGCAGGTGGATTTCGGTTACGACATTTCGGATTACACGGCCATTGATCCGCAATACGGTACGATGGAGGACTTTGACCGGCTGGTGAGCGAGGCGAAGAAACGGAACATCCGCATCATTATGGACTACGTTCCGAACCACACCTCGGACCGGAACAAGTGGTTTTTGGAATCACGCTCTTCTCGCACTAACCCGAAGCGCGATTGGTACATCTGGCGCGATGGTAAAGGACCCGGCAAGCCGCCGAATAACTGGGAATCTTGGTTTGGCCACTCCGCCTGGACGTTCGACGGCAAAACCGGTCAGTGGTACTACCACTATTTTTACGTGCAGCAGCCGGACCTGAACTGGCGCAATCCCGAGGTGCGCAAGGCGATGTACGACGTGCTGCGTTTCTGGCTCGAGCGTGGCGCGGCTGGCTTTCGCATGGATGCTGTCTCCCGTTTGTTTGAAGATCCCAACCTGCACGATGATCCAATACTTCCAGGCAAGAACGCGTATGGCGATCCCAATATCAAGCACAAGTACACCGATGACCTGCCGGAGGTACACGATGTTCTTCGCGAGATCCGCAAGTTGGTCGACAGCTATCCCGGCGATCCTGTCCTGATCAGCGAA
>WNGK01001398.1_pt1 | contig 26090 bp, 27 predicted proteins | sample 5400601 | NCBI WGS metagenome assembly WNGK01 (sample SAMN13153376, study PRJNA577476) | soil metagenome | isolation source: 60 cm soil or saprolite under Garry oak tree replicate 1 | place: USA:California | collected 2016-06-15
CCAATGGCTCGCTACGCAGTTGGAACGGTATTCGCCAGGAAAGACCGACCTGCAGGTGGGCGCGCACGAAGCCTATCTCAACTGGAAGCCGTGACAGGGTGGGTGCGGTTTGCGTTCCGAGGCTAAATCGCCTACACAATTCCAATGGCGTTTGATCTAAAGGAAATCGTGGCCGCGCGGCTGGGCGAGAATTATCAGCTGCATGAGCGGCACGTGAACCGCACTTTGGTGGCAGCGCAGCGCGTGATTGGGTTCGATAAAGTCTATGCGCGGGCCGAGGGCGCTTATCTCTACGATATGGACAACCAGCCGTATCTGGATTTTCTGAGCGGCTACAGCGTCTTCAACATTGGGCGCAATCATCCTGTCGTGAAGCAAGCAATTCGCGATGTGCTCGATCTCGATTTGCCAAACATGGTGCAGATGGATTGCTCACTTTTGAGCGGATTACTTGCCGAAGCGCTAACCAAACGAACGCCCCCGCATCTCGATGCCGTTTTCTTTTGCAACTCTGGTACCGAGGCAATGGAAGGTGCGTTGAAATTTGCGCGCGCGGCAACGGCTCGGAAACGAGTCGTTTCTCTAGGGAGCGCATTTCACGGACTGAGCCTGGGTTCACTTTCGCTGATGGGCTGTGAGAGCTTTACCGAAGGCTTCGGTCCGCTGATGGAAGGGTTCGATGCCCGAGTGCCGATCGATGACATTGAAGCATTGGATCGACAATTATCGTCGCGCGATGTTGCGGCGTTTGTGATTGAAACGGTTCAGGGGAAGGGCTGCAAATCGCCCAACACCGATTTTTTCGTTCATGCGCAGGAGCTTTGCCGTAAATACGGAACGCTGTTGATTTCCGACGAAGTGCAGACCGGACTTGGCCGCACCGGAAAAATGTTTGGATTTCAGCATTGGAATTTGGAGCCAGACATCATCACGCTCGCAAAGACGTTGAGTGGTGGTTACGTCCCGTGCGGCGCAATTGTAGCGCGGCGCGAGATTTATCAAAAGACGTTCAGCCGGATGGACCGTTGTGTTGTGCATTCGACCACGTTCGGACGGAATAACCTGGCGATGGCTTGCGGACTCGCTGCACTAGAAGTGATCGATTCGGAAAATCTGATCGAGAATTCTGCGAGTATGGGTGCCTTGTTAATGGAGAAGATCGACAGGTTGCGCGCGAAACATTCTTTCATCAAAGAAGTGCGCGGCAAAGGGCTGATGATCGCGATCGAATTTCACGAGCCGCAGGAATTCAAACTCAAGATGGCGTGGAAGCTGTTGCATAAGATCGACAAAGTGCTTTTTGCGCAGATGATCGTGACGCAGATGTTGAGCAAGCATCGCATCCTCACGCAAGTAGCCGGGCATGCGATGGATGTGATGAAGATCTTGCCACCACTTATCATCGGCGAGCGCGAGATCGATATGTTCGTTAACGCGCTGGATGATGTGCTGACCGAGTGCCGCAAGTTTCCGGGACCGATGTGGGAGCTTGGAAATAATTTCGTGAAGGCAGCGCTGGGCTCAAAGCGCGCCGTTACGCCGAGCCGGCCCGTTTCGGTTTAAGGCGACGCACTGACCGAGGCGGTACAACCGACACGGCTGCCACCACTACAGTATTGAATTCAGGTTGTGCGAAGTCCGCACGAGACGTACGGTTTGAATACGCACGAAACGCCGTTTCGATGCGAACTCAATCCGGAGATAAAATTATGAGCACCGCTGTTGTCGAACCAAAGAAAAGCGAAACGAAGCTGAACCAGCTCGATCAACTCAAGAAATTCACGAAAGTCGTGGCAGATACAGCTGATTTCGAATCGATCAAAGAATTCAAACCGCAAGATGCGACCACGAATCCAAGTTTGGTTTATGCCGCGACGCAAAAACAGGAGTACGCACATTTGCTCGACGAAGTGCTTACCGATCGGAAAAAGTCTGGACTAAACGGGGCGGCGCAAATTGAAAACATCGTCGACCATCTTCTTGTGCAATTCGGCTGCGAGATTCTGAAGATTGTGCCGGGCCGCGTCTCTACTGAAACCGACGCCCGCCTCTCCTTTGATGTCGAGGGTTCTATCAAGAAAGCACGCCAACTCGTCAAGCTCTACGAAGAGCGAAAAATCCCGCGCGAACGTGTACTGATCAAAGTTGCATCGACATGGGAAGGCATTAATGCGGCCGAGCAGCTGCAAAAGGAAGGGATCAAATGCAATTTGACGCTGCTGTTTTCGTTGCCACAAGCAGTGCGCTGCGCGGAGGCGCAAGTGCAATTGATCTCGCCATTCGTCGGCCGGATTTACGATTGGTACAAAGCCGCGAACAAACGCGATTACACCGGTCCGGAAGATCCCGGCGTGCAGTCAGTGGATGAAATTTACACTTACTACAAAAAGTTCCACTACAAGACCGAAGTGATGGGCGCAAGCTTTCGCAACGTCGGGCAGATAATCGAGCTCGCCGGTTGCGACCTGCTTACGATCAGTCCCGAATTGATGAAGGAGCTTTCCGAATCGTATGAGCCAGTCGAACGCAAACTCGATCCGGAAAAAGCCGAGACGGCTAACGTGGAGCGCCTCGAGCTCGATGAAAAAAGATTCCGTTACCTCGTAAACGACAATGCGATGGCGACTGAGAAAACGGCGGAAGGCATTCGCAAATTCGCCGCCGACGTCGTCAAGCTCGAAAAATTTGTGGCGAGCAAACTGTAGCCGCGGTTGCTGACCGCAGCCCGGCGTCAGCGACGCCCGGCTACAGCATGTTCAACGTTGTCCTGATTGAGCCGGAGATTCCGCCAAATACCGGCAATATCGGGCGACTTTGTCTGGCGACGCGTTCGAAATTGCATTTGGTAAAGCCGCTCGGCTTTTCATTAGAAGATCGGCAGTTAAAACGCGCCGGCCTGGATTATTGGGACGAAGTAGATGTGCGCACATGGGATTCGTTTGCGGAATTGCAGCGCGCACAATCATCAAGTACTCGCTATTTTTTTCTAACAACAAAGTCCGGGCACGCCTATTACGATGTGAAGTTTCGAGAGAGTGATTTCCTTGTTTTCGGAAGAGAAACGAAGGGATTGCCGGAGAACTTGCTGGCGGAAAACATCGACAATTGCCTTACCATCCCGATGCACGGGACGCGCAGCCTGAACCTCGCGACCGCAGTCGCAATTGTGCTGTTCGAAGCAGTGCGACAACAGCGCTGAGGAACGGAGGAGTGCACTTTTATGGGGCGTCTGTTCCAGTCCCGGATGCTTTCGGGGATTCATAGCAGCGGCCTGGAGTTGCGCATTAGGCATCCAAAAGGCATCGCGCCAACGTTAACTAAAAAGGGCATCGCGCCGGGCATATCATCGCCCGTTTATTGACGATGTTGAATAATTCGCCCGGGCTGCTGTCCAAACTAAAAAAGGACAAAACAGAGGGAACATCATGAAACGTATTGCATTTTTGACATGCGTCGGAAGCCTCGCGCTAGCGCTGACGACATGGGGCGCTCCAAGTAAAACAGCGCATAAGTCAGCGAAGAAGGCGAGAGGCGCGGCAACCGTGCAGACAGTATCGGCGAAGGGCGGAGGCCACGTGGTGAGCCACGCGAGAACGATGAGAACATCGCGAGGTGTTTCGGCGGCGCGCGTGCGCAGTACAAGAACTACGACTGCCAGCGAAAGAATCGGTGCTCGCAGGAACGTAACGGTTAACCGCGAGAGAAATATCAGTCGCGCAAGCACACTGCGAAGCAGCCGCGTGGAAGCGGCGCGCGTGCGCAGCGCGCGAACTGCGACCGCTAATGCAAGAATCGCTGCTCGCAACAACGTGGTGGCTAGTCGCCAAAGAAACGTTCGCATCGTCAACAACTGGCGGAGCGATCGTTTTCGCGGTCAGAACTACGCCGCATTTCGCGATTATCGCCGGCAATGGCATGACCGCACTTGGTGGAGAAATCATTACTCTCGCATCATCTTTGTGAGCGGCGGGTGGTGGTATTGGAATGCGGGTTACTGGTATCCGGCTTGGGGTTATGCTTCGGGAGCTTACTATCCTTACGACGGCCCTATCTATGGCTACGGTGATCTGACGCCCGACCAGGTTATCATCAACGTGCAAACCCAATTGCAACGGGACGGTTATTACGCCGGGACGGTCGATGGCCTCCTTGGACCGCAAACGCGGGGGGCGATTGCAGCTTTTCAAGCTGACCATGGATTGGCGATCACTTCGGCAGTCGATCAGCCCACGCTCACGACGTTGGGTTTAACATAGAATCGGGAATCCTATTCGCGGAGAGCCGCACGATCAGTGCATCGCGCGGCTCTTTTTTTCGCAGAAAACCTAGATGCGCTTATTAACGATGTGAGGTCGTGATTGAACTTTCGTAAGGCATGTGTCCCAGACTTGGCCCATGTAATCGCGTTCTATAGAGACGAGACGCCGCGCAATAGCGCATGAGGCATCCAAAAGACGTCACGCCAACGTTGAATAGATAGAGGCATCGAAGTGTCTAACAACCCAGAAGAAAAAAACTTATGAGAAGGTTTCTTGTCTTAATTTGCAGTCTTGCACTGGCATGCGTCGCGCTTGGTGAGGAACAAGGGAAAAAGAAGGAGGAAAAAACGAAGAAAAAGGGCGCGCAGGCTGGGCAGGTTTCAGAACCGACGGGAAAAGCAGCAGGCAAGCCAACAGGGACGGGCAAGCCAGAGAAAGTCGGAAAAGCAACTGGAGCCGGCAAGCCAGCGGAAGTCGGAAAAGCAACGGGAGCCGGCAAGGCAGTGGCTGCGGGCACCAAGGTGAAGCCTCAGCACTTCAACCTGGCAAATAAACCGAAACCCGAAGTCGCGCCTGCAGTGACGTTCCAACAAAACAGGCACATTGAGGGGAGCCAAAACTGGCAAGGTTCAAATTATACGGTCTTTCGAAACTATTCGTCCGAGTGGCACGATCAGGGTTGGTGGAGACAGCGTTACAACCGCATCGTCGTGATCGGTGGGGGAGCGTATTATTGGAACGCCGGCTATTGGTACCCGGCTTGGGGGTACGATCAAGCAAATTCCTATTATCCGTATGACGGCCCAATCTACGGCTATAACGATTTGCCACCCGATCAGGTAATCGCAAATGTGCAGTCCGCGCTGCAACAGCAGGGTTATTATCATGGTGAAGTGGACGGTCTTCTCGGTCCGCTTACCCGTGCGGCGGTCGCGGATTACCAACGCGCCAACGGGCTGGTAGAAACAGCCGCAATCGATCAACCAACGCTGGAATCATTGGGAATGTCGTAAGCAGATTCCTATTAACCAAGAAGCCACCGCGGAATGATTTCAACGGCGGCTTTTTGCGTACCGAAAAGATATGGCCGCGCCGCTATTGCGTCAGGCTAAGCGTCCAAAAGGCATCGCTCCAACGTTGAATAAATGAGGACACCGCGGTGTCCAACAACCCAGAAGGAAATAGCTTATGAGAACGTTTCTTGTTTTAATTTGCAGTCTTGCGCTCGCGTTTGCGGCAGGCGGTGCGCAAGAAGAAAACAAATCAAAGAAGCCAGCGAAGAAAAAACAAACGCAATCAGCGCAGCACGCAGCCGCGCCGAGCGGCGGACCACAGAAAACAAAAGGGTCACAGCAGGTGACTACGCCGGGGGGACGCGCGGCGGGCGCTGGAGCACAGAAGACGAAAAAGGCAAAAGGCCCGCAGCAGGTAACTACCGCGGGCGCTGGAGTACAGAAGACGAAAAAGGCAAAGGTCCCGCAGCAGGTGACTACCGCGGGCGCTGGAGCACAGAAAACAAAAGAGAAGACGAAAGCGTCACAACAGATCGCTACGCAGGGTGGGCAGATAGCGGGCGGTGCAGCGCGCGGCCAGAAGTTAAAGAAATCGAAAGGGAGCGCGACCAACGCCGCCGGGTTTCAGTCAAGTGCTAAGACATACAAGGCCAAGCGCTTCAATCTCCAGACCAACACGCGCCCGGCAACGATCAGAGCCGTAACATTTCAGCAAAACAGACACATTCAAGGGAGCCAAAACTGGCAGGGTTCAAATTATACAATCTTTCGAAACTATTCGTCACAATGGCACGAGAGGAACTGGTGGAGGAACCATTACAATCGCGTCGTTTTCGTGTACGGTGGGTGGTATGCTTGGAACGCGGGCTATTGGTACCCGGCTTGGGGCTACGATTCCAACGCGTATTATGCATATGACGGCCCTATCTACGGCTATAATGATTTGCCACCCGATCAGGTGATCGCCAATGTGCAGGCCGCGCTGCAACAACAAGGTTATTATCAGAGCGACGTCGATGGTCTGCTCGGGCCGCTTACGCGTGGGGCGATCGCGGCTTACCAACGCGACCACGGACTCTACATAACATCAGCAATCGATCGACCAACGCTGGAATCCTTGGGAATGACATAACAAGTATCTGGTCTTACCAAGAAGCCGCCGCGAGAGTGATTTTGACGGCGGCTTTTTGCGTACGGGTATGATGTTGATGCGCCGCCATCATCGGAGACAGGCTCTTGTGCTCGCGACGCGTTTGGGGCAGATACAATGCCAACAATATTCGACCGATGGAGGCTACAACCCCTCAATTAATCGCGCGTGATCTCTTTCAATCTTTTCGAATGGGCTCGCGTCGGATCGAAGTGTTGCGCGGTATCTCGATGGAGATTTCGTATGGTGAGGCGACCTTTCTCTCGGGTGCATCGGGTGCGGGCAAGACCACTCTACTTTACACGCTGGCCGGGCTGGAACGGCCGGAATCCGGGACGGTGGAATTTGAAGGACGCCGGCTCTATAACGGTAGTTCGAGCGCGCAGGCACGGCTGCGCAATCGGAAGATGGGTTTCATTTTCCAGGGTTATTTTCTACTGCCGGAACTCACCGCGTTGGAAAATGTGCTGCTGCCGGCAATGATTGGGCGTCAAACAACAAGAAAAACGGCCGAAGAAGGTTTAAGCGCTGTCGGTTTAAGTGACCGCATGCATCATTTGCCCGCGGAGCTTTCCGGAGGTGAGCAGCAACGCGTCGCCATCGCGCGGGCGTTGACCAATGATCCCGATATTATTTTCGCTGATGAACCGACCGGGAACCTCGATTCCAAAACCGGAGACGCGATCATCGATCTTCTCTTGAATCTCGCGCGTGAGCGAAACAAGACGTTGCTCGTCGTCACGCACGACGCCCGGCTGGCCGCGCGCGGTGATCGTCAATTGCACATAAAAGACGGCGTGTTGCAATGAGTGAAAGAGTTAAATTTTAAAAAAGTTACAACGTTGCAAATGGCCAAAGCGTCCCGATGTAACGTTTTAACTTTATAGCACTTCTCATTTGCGGCTTGAATTGCGCACTGAAACACCGGAGATTTTTTTCGTAACTATGAAAACCACTGAAACGACGGTCATAGACGAACCAAAAACCCACGAGCCTACGGCTGAGTCGGCAATCGAACCGGCGGTGGAGAGTCGCCCGCGCGCGACATCCGGCCTCAAGGAAGCCAAGATTTACATCGACGGAAAGTTTTATTCGGAAGCGAACGCGAAGATTTCTGTTTTCGATCACGGTCTGCTTTACGGCGACGGAATTTTCGAGGGTATTCGCTTTTACAATGGGCGTGTGTTTCGGCTCGAGGAACATCTCGAACGGCTTTGGGATTCGGCGCGCTCGATCTGTCTGCAAGTCCCGATCTCGATGCGGGAAATGGCCGCGGCGGTACTCGAAACAATCCGCCAGAATGGTCTGCGCGACGGTTACATTCGGTTGTTAGTCACCCGCGGTATTGGCAATCTGGGTTTGAATCCGATGCAATGTAAACATCCAAGTGTGATTATCATTGCCGCGACGATTGCGCTCTATCATGAGAATTTTTATCGCAAAGGATTGACGATCGTGACGTGTGCAACGCGCCGCAGCAATCCGGCTGCGCTTAATCCCGCGGTAAAGTCGCTCAATTATTTGAATAATGTGATGGCGCGAATTGAGGCAAATCTCGCCGGTGCGGACGAAGCGCTCATGTTAAACGATGCGGGAAACGTCGCCGAATGCACGGCCGACAACGTTTTCATCGTCAAGCGCGGTCAAATTTTTACGCCGCCCATTGCGGCCGGTGCCCTGCGCGGAATTACACGATCGATTGTCTTTGAGATTGCGGCGGAACTTGGAATTAAAATTACCGAGACCGATATTACCCGCCACGATGTCTTCATCGCGGACGAATGCTTCCTGACGGGGACCGCTGCGGAGATCATTCCCGTTATCAAGGCTGATGGACGGGTGATCGGGAATGGAAAGCCGGGACCAATCACCGCGCGCACGATCGCACGATTCCGAGAAATGACGCGTGAGACCGGGACGCCTGTTTATTCATGACTTCGGTCACATCCGACGTGAGCACTGAAGGTATTAAGAAAAATTTAGCGCTTGAATGTTTAAAGCTTTTTGAGGTCTAACAAGCAGAGATGTTGTGCGATGTTTGCAAATGTAATGACGCGACGGTCTTCCTGACACAAATCCTGGAAGGCAAAATGCAGAAGGTGAATCTCTGCGACGCTTGCTCGAAAGAAAAAGGAGTGCAGGACCCAACTGGTTTCGCCCTGGCCGATTTGCTCCTTGGTATCGGTGCGGCCGAGGAAATCGAGAAAGGGGCATCGATTCAGAAATGCCCAGTGTGTGGGTTTAGCCAGGCGGATTTCAAGAAAACCGGCCGGCTCGGATGCAGCGCATGCTATGTTACATTCGCGGAAGGTTTAAACGCGCTCTTGAAAGCGATGCACAAAGGCACCGAGCATGTCGGGAAATTGCCGCAGCGCGCACACCGTGCCATGGAGTTAAGCCACCGGATGCGCACGTTGGCTGAGAACTTGCAGAAAGCAGTCGCAGAAGAAAACTACGAAACGGCCGCTTCGTTGCGCGATCAAATCAAGCAACTCGAAAGCGAGCTAGCGCATTAGGCCATGAAATTTTCCAATGTCATGTCTACTGCCGGAGAATGGCTGCGCGGTGAAGGGCCTCATCACCAAATCGTGATCAGTAGCCGAGTGCGGCTCGCCCGCAACTTGCGCAACCGCGCTTTTCCCGGTTGGGCCAAGAAGGCGGAACGCAGCTCGATCCTCGACCTGATCAGACCGCGGGTGGAAGAGCTGCCCGAAATGCAGGATTCATTTGCGGAAGGGCTGCAGGATCTTTCCGCGCTCGAGAAGCAGGTCCTCGTCGAGCGCCATTTGATCAGTCGTGAGCACGCCGCCAAAGGCGTCGGCAGCGCGGTAGTCATGAATCGCCGGCAAACCCTCAGCATCATGATCAATGAAGAGGACCATCTGCGCATGCAATCGATCCGATCCGGTTTGCAGTTGAAACAGGCATTCAAACTCGTCGATAAAATCGACAGCGCCCTAGAAAACAAGCTGGAGTTTGCCTACGATCAGCGTCTCGGATATCTGACCGCGTGCCCTACAAACGTGGGCACGGGAATGCGCGCTTCCGCAATGTTGCACTTGCCGGGTCTTGTTCTGAGTGAGCTGATTAACCAGGTCATCCAGGCTGTGAGCAAAATCGGTCTCGCCGTGCGCGGTCTTTACGGCGAAGGAACCGAGGCGATGGGCAATCTTTTCCAGATTTCAAACCAGACAACCCTCGGTGAAAAAGAAGACGAGATCATCAATCGTCTGAGCAAAGTCATTGAAACCATCATCGAGAAGGAGCACGACGCGCGACAGGTTTTGCTCCAAAAAAAACCAAATACGCTTTCGGACCAAATCGGCCGCGCCTACGGCGTTTTGACCTACGCGCACGCGATGGCTTCAAAGGAAGCGCTCAATTTACTATCAATCATCAAACTTGGTGTCGATCTCGGCACATTTCCCGAAAATCGACGTTTGCCGATAGACGAGTTGTTCATCGACACACAGCCTGCGCATTTACAGAAAAGCTCTCAACAGAAGTTGAATGCAGAAGAGCGCGATCATCTGCGCGCCCAAATTATTCGCGAACGTTTGAAACTCTTCCCCAAACCTGATATTAGTAAGATGGCGAGGGAGTCGGGCAATGGGTCGACGACCGGGTCATCGAATAATGAATAAATTCACACCGCGCGCTCAACAAGTTCTGGCGCTTGCCCGCAAGGAGGCCGACCGCTTTAATCACAACTACGTCGGCACCGAGCATCTACTCTTGGGACTAATCAAACTGGGGCAGGGAGTAGCAGTGAACGTTTTGCAGAAGATGGGTCTCGATCTTGAGACCGTGCGCATGGAGGTGGAGAAGCAAGTTGGCTCTGGACCGGAGACCAAGATGGTCGGCAATGTTCCTTATACTCCGCGCGTTAAGAAAGTACTCGCGCTCGCGGGCAAGGAAGCCAAGGCGCTCAATCATTCCTACGTTGGTACCGAACATATTTTGCTCGGACTCTTGCGTGAAGGGGAGGGAGTCGCCGCGCGCGTGCTCAAGAGTCTAGAAGTCGATATCGAACGCACGCGCAATGAAATTCTCAAAGAGTTGGATCCAAATTTCACGCCGCCTGAATCCGATCAGGAAAGCGGCGAACCGACAAAAAAAGACGTCAAAACCCCCGCCCTGCGTGCGTTTGGCCGCGACCTCACGGATCTCGCGAAGAAAGATGAACTCGATCCCGTGATTGGTCGCCGCAATGAAATTGAACGTGTCATTCAAGTGCTTTGCCGAAGGACAAAAAACAACCCCGTCCTGATCGGTGAAGCGGGCGTCGGCAAAACGGCCATCGCCGAAGGCCTGGCGCAGGAGATTGCAAACGGCAATGTGCCCGAACTGTTGCGCGACAAGAGAGTGGTGACGCTCGATCTGGCGTTGATGGTTGCCGGAACGAAGTACCGAGGGCAATTCGAGGAACGCATCAAAGCGGTCATGGACGAAATTCGCCGGTCTAAAAACGTAATCCTTTTTATTGATGAGCTACACACGATCGTCGGCGCCGGCTCAGCCGAGGGCGCGATGGATGCGTCGAATATCATCAAACCCGCGTTGAGTCGTGGAGAGCTGCAGTGTGTCGGGGCGACGACGATGAACGAATACCGTAAATACATCGAGAAAGACGCTGCCCTGGAACGCCGCTTCCAGACGGTAAAGGTCGATGCACCGACTGTCGATGAAGCGATCCAGATATTGAAGGGGCTGCGTCCGAAATATGAGGCCCATCACAAAGCGAAACTCACTGACGAAGCGCTCGAAACTGCGGTCAGATTTTCCGACCGTTACATCACCGGACGTTTCCTCCCCGACAAAGCGATCGATGTCATGGATGAAGCTGGCGCGCGAGCTCGCATCAACGCGATGACGCGGCCGCCGGATGTTAAGGAAATCGAGAAAGAAATTGAGGACATCAGGCTTGAAAAGGAGGCAGCGATCAAAGCGCAGGATTTTGAAAAGGCCGCAGCGCTCCGCGACAGCGAGAAGCAGACAAAAGAGAAGCTCGATACAATTCTAAATAAATGGCGCGAGGAGCGCGAAGAAAAAGAAGTGGTCGTGACGGCTGACGACATGATGCACATCATCTCGAAAGTCACGGGCGTTCCCCTCCAGCGAATGGAACAGGAGGAAACGCAAAAATTGCTGAAGATGGAAGGGGACCTGAAGCAGCGGGTCATCGGCCAGGACGAAGCCGTCACTGCCATCAGCAAGGCATTGCGGCGTTCGCGCGCCGACCTGAAAGATCCAAAACGTCCGATCGGCTCGTTTGTCTTTCTCGGCCCGACCGGCGTTGGCAAGACCTATCTCGCGCGGACGCTGGCCGAATTCATGTTTGGCGATTCCGACGCATTGATTCAGATCGACATGTCCGAGTACATGGAAAAATTCACCGCCTCGCGTTTGATCGGTTCGCCGCCGGGCTACGTCGGCTATGAAGAAGGCGGGCAACTTTCCGAAGCAGTACGGCGGCGGCCATATTCCGTGGTTCTATTTGATGAAATCGAGAAAGCGCATCCGGATGTGATGCACTTGCTTCTGCAGATTCTCGAAGAGGGCAAAATCACCGACTCGTTAGGCCGGAAGATCGATTTCCGGAACACGATCATCATTATGACTTCGAACGTCGGCGCTGAGTTGCTCAAAAAACAAACGGTCATGGGCTTTGGTGCGCCTCGCGATACACAAGACTACGATTCAATGCGCGATAAGATTCTCGAGGAGACCAAACGCGTCTTTAAACCGGAATTTCTCAATCGACTCGACGAAATCATCGTCTTCCACGCGCTCGGAAGACCGGACCTGATGCGTATTGTCGATCTTGAGGTAGCAAAGGTGAAGGCACGAATTAAGATGAAGGAGATCGATATCGTGCTCGATACGGCGGCGCACGAATTCTTGATCGAGAAAGGGTACGATCCGAATTACGGTGCGCGACCGATGCGTCGCGCAGTTGAACGTTACCTTGAAGATCCGCTGGCTGAGGAATTGCTCAGAGGCAACGTGAAAGCAGGTGACGGTGTTGAGGTCACAGTGGCCGACGGGAAGCTGACATTTCATGTGGCGGAGCCGCATGGCAGCGCTGCGGCGAGCGCAAGCTGACAGGTAGCAGCCTGCCAGGGCCAATCTGTAAGGCGCTTTCGGTTCACCCAGCAGTAAGCCCCACCGATCACGCGCGGGGATGTGCGTCTGCGTAGGCTTTCTTCAGCCGTTCGATGGTGACGTGCGTGTAAATTTGGGTGGTCGAAAGACTGGCATGACCTAGCAGTGCTTGCACGCTGCGCAGGTCGGCGCCGCGATCGAGCATGTGCGTGGCGAAACTATGTCGCAATTTGTGTGGACTGATCGAAATCGGGATCGACGTGTGCCGCAAATAACGTTTTAAGATCAGCCAAATCGAGCGCGGAGAAATTCGTTTGCGCGACTTATTTAGAAAAAGCGGGCCCGCATGCACGTTGGCCGCTGCCCGATAACGCGAAATCGCCTCGAGCGCGGGGAAACCGACCGGACAGATGCGTTCCTTGCGGCCTTTGCCGAAGACGCGCACGGACTCAGTGTAAAGATCGACCGTCGCAACATCGAGAGCGGCCAGTTCGCTTAAACGCAGGCCGCTACTGTAAAAAAGCTCCATGATCGCCACATCGCGCAGCGGCATCCAAACAGGCGCGGCCCGGTTTTTCGCCATGCGCATGGGTGCAGTGAGCAATTCCTCAATCTGCTGGCGCGTGAGAACAAGCGGAAGTTTTTTGTCGATCTTTGGCAGTTGGAGCTCGCGCACGGGATCGCGTCGCAAACCTTTTCGCTCGGCAAGAAACCGGTAGAACGTGCGCAAGGCGGAGAATTGCAATCGTATGTAAGAACGCGCTTGCCCCCGTTTCATAATCGCAAAAAGGTAATCGCGGAAATCGTTCGCCGTGCATTTCTTCCACGGTGTTTTGTTTTTGGCGCGAAAAGCCGCCAGCGCTTCGCGATACGCTTTGAGGGTACGCGGCGATGCATTTCGCTCGGTCGTTAGATGGCGAAGGAATTCCTCGACTAGAGGATCGCGCGGGCTTTGCCCAGACAATTGTTTATTCAGGCTTCTCGATTACGTAACGCAGGTCCGCCGCTTGGGCGGTGCCGCGATATTGACTCTTGAAAATCGGCGTCGGATTCGTCGAAATCAATTCGTAACTTTTTAAAACGAATTCCGGATAAACGCCGTTGCTCGCCGGCTCGTAAACATTGTCGCCGCTAAAGTTGCCGTAAAGCTTGTATTCGTAATTGTTGTCGCTTCCGAAACTAAGCTGCTCGCGGTCGGGTGCGAGTTTCTGCTTTTCGTTCAACATCACTAGTTGCGCGCTGCTCCAGGGTTGGCCCGGACGGCGCACGTAGCCCCAAAACTTGAAATCGGGTTTGTAATAGCGGCGGCCGATATAATAATCTCCCGACGGCTCGACCGCGATCCGCTGCGCCATTTCGATTTTTGCCTGCTGAATTCCCTGCGGCACGGTTTCGCAACCGCCGAAAAACAGAGCGCCGAGCAAAAGATTGCCCGCGACCATAAATTGAACGATGCGACTCATTCGTTAGATCGACATCTTCTTATCGCAGCTTCGTGCCGCGCGCAAACCGTTGAGTCAGCTAACAGTTAAAGCGTTGCATCGTTACACCATGCCGCTAAAGTTCCGCCGAGATGATCGAGCTCGAAGTTTATGCAGCAGGATTGCGCGACCTGAACAAAATCCTGGAACTGGATCACCGGCTCGAGGCGATTGCAGGCCTGCGCTACAAGGTCGATAGCAATCACGATCTTGTTTATCTCGAGTTCGACGAGCCCAGCATTAACCTCCGTGAAATTCGCGCGATCTTCCTCAAGCTCGGCCTCGACCCACGCTTCGTCGGTGCCATTCCGCCGGAACTTTGGCCGAAGACAAAAACGCAACCGCTAAGCGTCTAAATAAGCTCGGTGTGATTTTCAGAAGTGAATGGTGATCAGTGAAAAGTGAATCGTAAAAGAGCGTTTTCGCATCCGACCATTCACTATTCACTGATCACTATTCACCAGCGCTAACGATGGTTCGATTATTTAACGCGCTCGGAGGAATCTTTCTCGCGTTCTTCCAATATTTGGGCGAAGTCGTGTTGCTGGCGGCGGACACGTTCCGTTGTGTCTTTACGCACAAGCTCCGGTGGAAGTTGTTTCTCAATCAAGTCGTCGAGATTGGATTGCTTTCGCAGCTTGTCGTCGTAATCACCGGTGCATTCACTGGCGCGGTGTTCTCGGCACAAACATTTTTCCAATTTAACAAGCTGGGGATGGGATCGGCCACCGGCGCAGTCGTCTCGGTCGCAATCTGTCGCGAACTTGGCCCGGTGCTCACGGCTTTGATGGTGGCGGGTCGCGTCGGCGCGGCCATGTCCGCCGAAATCGGCACGATGAAAGTGACCGAACAAATTGACGCGTTACGCGCGCTCGCGGTTTATCCGACCGATTATCTGGTCGTGCCGCGCGCTCTCGCGATGATGGTATCGATGCCCCTGCTGGTGGCAGAGTGCATCGCTGTCGGCATCGCCGCCGGCTATTTCGTTGCGATTTTTATGCTCGACATTAACGGCACTTATTACATGGCGAACATGGTGCGCTGGACTCGTAATCGCGACATCATCATGGGTCTGTCGAAAGCGTTCTGTTTCGGGATTGTAATTGTGTTCATCAGTTGCCAGAAAGGATTGAGCGCGCGCGAAGGCGCGGTCGGTGTTGGTCGCGCGACAACCGAAGCGGTAGTGAACGCGTCGCTCTCGGTCTTGATTTGTAATTTCTTCCTCACGATGTTGCTCAACATCATTTACCCGGCGGGATATCAGTAACGCTAGTAAGTTGAGAATTGAAAGTTGAGAGTTGAAAGTCTGAACGTCGAAATGATCGAAGCGCCGTCATCTCCAAAATCGTCTCTCGACCCTCAATTAGCACCGAGCAAACCTTTGCCAATGATCACAGTGCGATCATTGGCGAAGAAAATTGGGGAGCAGGAAATTTTGCGTGGTGTCGATCTTGAGGTCGCGACTGGTGAAACGCTTGCCATCATTGGACGGAGCGGCGGCGGCAAAAGCGTCTTGCTTAAGCATCTGGTGGGATTGATGGAACCGGACGCTGGAGAAATTTGGATCGAAGGGAAAAACATCACCGGAATGAATGAGCGCCAGCTCGGGGCGATCCGGCGGAAGGTTGGCATTCTTTTTCAAGGCGGCGCGCTTTTTGATTCGATGACCGTAGAAGAAAATATCGCTTTTCCATTACGCGAGGCAGGGGAACGCAATCCGGATGTTTTGCGCGCGAAGGTGGATGAGATGCTTGAAGTGATGGAGATGGAAGGGGAGCAAGCGAAAATGCCTGTGAGCTTGAGCGGTGGGATGAAGAAACGCGTCGGTCTCGCGCGCTCAATTATTCGGCGACCTTCCTGCGTATTGTATGACGAGCCGACATCTGGTCTTGATCCCGTGGTCGCGGACAGCATCAATCGGTTAATTCGCCGACTACAGCAACGCTTTGGAATGACTAGCATTGTCGTGACTCACGATATGAAGAGCGCGTTCGACGTGGCCGACAGAATCGCATACCTGCACGAGGGGCGAATTTATTTTCATGGAACTTCGGCCGAGCTCCAGGAATCGAGCGATCCACTCATTCAGGATTTCCTGCTCGGACGCTCCGATGGGCAGCGCGGGAACCAAGTTGAGAGTTGAGGTTTAAAAGGTAAGAGTTGAAGACTGATGAATCGGCACGAGCGAGGTTTGGAGTTCAAGGTTGGCGCATTTGTCTTCGTTGGATTAGCGATGCTCGGTGCGCTGGTTGTGCAATTCGGGCGTCTCGGCGAAGGCCTTAGAACTTATTATCCGCTCACCGTTCGCTTCAATGATGCGAGCGGGCTGTTGAAAGGCTCCGATGTTTTGCTCGCGGGCGCGAAAATTGGAAAAGTCTCGGGTGGTCCGAGAATGGTTCGCGAAGGCCAGGGCGTGGACGTACCGCTGAAGATTTATGATTACATTAAGGTCCCCGAAGGGACGAAATTTACCGTCGGAAGTTCCGGTTTGCTTGGCGATCGGTTCGTAAATGTAACGATGCCGCCCGGGCAGCCAAAGGCGTATCTACCGCCGAACGCATATATCAGCGGTGCGCGTGAAACTGGCATCGACGACCTCACGCGCGAAGGCGGAGCCCTCGTGAAAGATCTCCGTGGGACTGTGCAGAAGATCGACGTGGCTGCAACGCGGTTGAGTCAAGACACACTTTCGTCTGCGAACGTGGAAAATCTGAAGTCGAGTATGGCGCATTTAAACGAGGCGACCGGTGCGCTCGCAGAATCTTCAAAGAAGCTGGACGGCGTAATCGAGCAAGCCGATTCAACGATGGATTCGGCGAAAAAAGCGGCCGACGATTTGCAGAACGCGATCGCTGACACGCGGAAAGTGCTCCGCAGCGCGACGGAAGGAAAAGGCCTGCTCGCCACGCTTTTGACTAATCAGGAGTTGGCCAACGATTTGCACGCGCTGATCAGCAATTTACGGGCACATGGTGTTCTGTTTTACCGGGATACCGCGGCGAAAATCCAGGCGAAGGCGCCCGAGCAAACCAAACCGGCCCGCCAAACTCGGAGCCGCTAAGACCGAGAAGCATCCTAGAATCTTTGTCTCACGTACAAAGTGGTCAGACAAAATCATCACCAAGTACTTGACACTTCTTTTCAGGTCCACGTTAAACCGGGTTGAGCGCCGTCAGGTGAGTTGGCTGGTAAAGACCGATCTCGCCCCCGCTCGGAAGCTTGACCGTCGTTTTGATTCCCCATTCGGCCGTTTCTATTTCGGTGCAGCTCACATTCTTGGATTTCAGTGTTTTGACCACCCCATCCAGATCATCGCACATGAGGTACAGGATCGCGCCAAGCAGTTGATGCTCTGCGTGAGCTTGCACGAAATTATCCATGGAAGGATGAAGCGCGAGTTCCGCCGGAGGCAGCGCGAAAATCAACCATCCGTCGCCTGCATCGACGGAGCGAAAGCTCAGGACATCGCAGAAGAAGGTTCGATCTGCTTCGGGATCTTTGCTGTACAACAGGACGTGTGCGCCGGTAATCATGCTGCGAGTATGTGCTAACGGACGCCGGCCGGCGAGTCTCACGTCAACGCCAGCAAACGGCGCCGGGCGTCTTCTTCGCTTAATCCTTCGATGCGAATTAGTTTGTCCCGCGATTTTTGACCGCGCTCCAGCGCAATGCTCCGTTCAGGAATTTTTAATTCTTCGGCCAGAAAACTGCGCAGCGCGGCGTTCGCTTTTCCTTCGACTGCCGGGGCGCGCAGCTTGATCTTTATCGCTGCTCCATGTTCGCCCATGATTTTGTTTGCTCTCGCATTCGGAACAATGTGAAAACGCAGCGTCGCCATCAAGCAACTGTAGCGGTGGTCTGTGACCGCCGCACTCCCTTGCGCGAGTGATCAATCACCTCAGCTTTGCGGCTTTCATCTTATAATTGCGTTTTCGTTCGTCGACAATCAGTGACCTAACCGAGCCCGACAGCGGCTCGCACCCGCTTCATGACTTGGTCGGCGATTTCGTTCGCTTGCTCGGCGCCGCGCGCGAGCACGTTGTCGATGTAGGTCTTGTTGGCGAGGATCTCTTCGCGGCGTTTTCGCATCGGCGCGAAATATTCCCAAAGCTTTTCGAAGAGTTGCTTTTTGAAATCGCCATAGCCGGTACCCCCTCTTTGAAATCGTTCCCGCATTTCCGCAATTTCGTCTTTCGATGCGAAGAGCGAGTAGAGTTGAAAGATTGTCGATCTTGACGGGTCTTTCGGCGCTTCCAAGGGCATTGAATCGGTCACGATGCTCATAACCCGTTTCCGGATCTCTTTTTCATCGCCGAAGATGTCGATGTTATTGCCGTAGCTTTTGCTCATCTTCTGCCCGTCGATTCCCGAAACGACTTCGGTTGCCGTATGAATCCGCGGCTCGGGCAATTTGAAGATTTGCCCGAAAGTGTCATTCATCTTTACCGCCAGATCGCGCGCGATTTCGATGTGCTGCTTTTGATCTTTGCCGACTGGCACGATGTCGCTGTCATAAATTAAGATGTCGGCTGCCATGAGCACCGGATAATCGAACAGCCCCACAGTTGCGGCCAGGCCCCGCGCGAGTTTGTCTTTATAAGAATGAGCTCGCTCGAGCAAACCCATCGGCGCAATGGTCGATAGAATCCACGCCAACTCGGTTACTTGCGGAACATGCGACTGTCGAAACAGCGCGCCGCGTTCCGGATCGAGACCGCAAGCCAGAAAATCGAGAGCGACAAGACGGCTGTTCTCGCGCAGCGTTTTCGGATCGCGCACACTGGTGAGTGCATGATAATCAGCGATAAAATAAAAGGCTTCGCCCTCCGCCTGAAGGGCAATAGCTGGGCGCATCATGCCGAAATAATTGCCGATGTGCAGCACGCCGCTGGGTTGAATGCCGGATAAAATGCGCATGGTTTTCTTATCTGTCATCCTGAGCGAAGTCGAAGGATCTCATTTTGTAATTACGAATACTGCGCAGAATACTACCGAGAGATTTCTCGACTTCGCTCGAAATGACAAATGTTTGTTTCTTCTCGCAAATCCAAGTCGCAGCCAGTAGATAAAACCGACCATGGCCGAGAAAGAATCGCTGCCCATTTCAGTCGTCACTGGCGGCGCTGGCTTTCTCGGATCGCACCTGACCGACCGTTTGTTGGCGGAAGGCCATCGCGTTATCGCGATTGACAATTTGGTCACGGGTAATACGGCCAACATCGGGCATCTGGCAGGCAGCGAAAATTACCAATTCATTAGGCACAATGTTTCCAATTTCATTTTCCTGCCGGAAGCAAAAATCGATTATGTTTTTCATTTCGCCTCGCCGGCCAGCCCGATCGATTATCTCGAATTGCCGATTCCTACATTGAAAGTCGGTGCGCTTGGCACACACAACGCGCTTGGCCTAGCCAAAGCCAAAAGCGCCTCCTTCATTCTGGCGTCCACTTCGGAGACTTATGGCGACCCGCTCGTGCACCCGCAAAAAGAAGATTACTGGGGCAACGTCAACCCGATTGGGCCGCGCGGTGTTTATGATGAGGCGAAGCGTTTCGCCGAGGCGATGACGATGGCCTATCATCGCTATCACAAGATCGACACAAAAATTGTCCGCATTTTTAACACCTATGGTCCGCGGATGCGATTGCGGGATGGACGCGTCGTCCCCGCCTTCATTGGCCAAGCGCTGGGAGGCGCGCCACTCACCGTCTTTGGCGACGGTTCTCAGACACGCTCGTTTTGTTATGTTTCCGATCTAATCAATGGAATTTTCAAACTAGCGATGAGCGATTTTCACGAGCCGGTTAACCTTGGTAATCCGCGCGAGATGACGATCAAACAATTCGCCGAGGAAATCATTCGCTTAACTAGAACAAAATCGACAATCGAATACAAATCTCTGCCCGTAGATGATCCGAAAGTTCGCCAGCCGGACATCTCGCGCGCGAAGACGGTCCTTGGCTGGGAACCTCGCGTCAATTTCGAAGAAGGAATTACCCAAACAATCGAATATTTTAGGGAATCGTTGAAGCGTTAAAGCGTGGTGGCTCTGTTGAAAAGCGCGGCGGGTCATATCCGACGGGCAGGATGCCCGCCGGGTAACACAGCCAGGATGGCTGTGCTCCAGCTCGCGCTTTTCAACGGAGCCGAGCGTGGTCAGAAAATTTCGCTGGCGCTGGCGCTTTTTTGGCTGTGAATTAACCCGTGATTAAGCGCGCACTTCTTGCCGGGCTCGGCTTTTTCGGTTTTTGTTTTCCCCTGGCGGCGCAGCAAACGCTGGACGCCACTTCTATCTTGACACTCGACCGACCGGAAATTTTCACGAGTGTCGATAGCTCGGTTTTGATTCATGACCTCGCGCTGCTCAACCTTTTGGACGGGCGTTTGCCGGTTTCGACTGCGTTGGGCCGGATGGGAATGGCGCCGCTCGATCTCTTCCCGGTCGCGTTCTTTAGCGCCGCGGAAGGACAGAGAGTAAACCCTGCCCCGATACATCGAACCGATCGAAAGAATAATGGAACGGAGGGAAAGGATTCGCCTAGCGAAATGATGACCTCATCGTCGAATCCGGTTTATTACGGCGGAGAAGTGGGCGTTTTGTACGGGCGATGGAGCGGCAAATTCGGTGGCGATCTTCTGCAGACTTATGTTGTGGGCCAGGTTGGCAACGACAAATTCCAGATCACAGCCGGCGCGGCATACGAGGAGTCGAGTGGGCGCGCACTGCGGTTCCGGTCATTCAATTCTCCAAGGTAATTCTTGGCTGGGAACCTCGAGTCAATTTCGAGGAAGGTATCCAAAAACGATCGAATACGTCCGAGAATCGTTGAAGCGTCGTTGAAGAGCGCGGCAGTCGGCGCGGCTTACGGCGAGTCCAGTAGACAGGGAGGTCTCTGTTTAACCACTCATGTCCATAATTTAATCCGACGCCATCTGGCGCCTACCGTGTCGTTTTTTGCGCGTTTCGGCTGGAATCGAATCGCAGAATTGTGGAATCCTTGCACGCTTCGTGGCAAGATCGACACCTCCGCTATGAAAACAACTCTTCGGCGTGCTCTATTCGTTTTTCTCCTCCTGCCGCTTGCCGCATTCGCACAGGGGGCGCGGACGGGGGCCGATTTCCAGATCACGAAGATCACTAAGAACTTAACTGCGACACCGCAATTTACTTATGGGGGTGCGGAACAATATCAAACCAATCAACGCGATCGTTGGCTGGAAGTGGAAGTCCAATTTACGGCGACGCCACAATTTACCGAAGAGCTGACTTTTAAGTATTACATTCTCTTCAATAGCAATCTTCTGACCGGTGAAGTGACACACGTGAACATCCCAGCGGGGCGCGAGAATCGCTCGGTCATGTACGTCTGCCCGCGCGCCCTGGTGCGATTCGGAAATAATCGGCCGATCACGACGAACTCGTGCCAAAACATCGCGGTTCAAATTGTGCAGCAAGGCGCGGTGAAAGATGAATCGAGTCTTTCGCGCGCACAGCCGCGATGGTACGCGACCCTGCCGCAGGTCCCCGGCTTCGTTTTGAACAAAAACGAAACGCCCTTTGCGCCGCTTTACTGGGACCGTTACGAACAAATCAAAACCGGGCGTTAGTCATGGCGGCACCGACACGCATCTTCAGTTTAAACCTCGGCTCTCAGACCATAGGCTTGGCAGAATTTCGTGTACAAGCCCACGGTGGGTTGGTGTTGCTCGACTATCGTTTCCGCGAAATCGCGACTGAGTTGGTTGGGGGGGAAATTCGGCACGCCGAAATAACCATTGCTCTGCGTGAAATGATGAACGAGCTGCAAATCAAACACGGCCGCGTCAATTACGCCGTCGCCGGGCAGTCTGTTTTTGAGCGTTTTGTGAAACTGCCTGCGGTGGAGGAGGAAAAGATCGAGAGAATCATTTCGTTCGAGGCGCAACAGAATGTTCCTTTTCCAATCAACGAAGTCGTCTGGGATTACCAGCTTGTTGGAGGCGGCGGGGACGAGCAAATTCAGGTCGTACTTGTCGCGATCAAAGTCGACTTGCTCGACGGGATCAATAGCGTGGTTGAGGAGGCGGGTCTGCGCACATCGATTGTCGATATTGCGCCGATGGCGCTCTACAATGCCTTTCGCTACAGCTACAGCGATCTGAGCGGCTGTTCGTTGCTGGTGGATATCGGAGCGCGGACGACGAATCTCCTGTTCATCGAGCCCAGAAAAATTTTCTCGCGGAGCGTTCCAATTGGTGGTGGGTCGATCACTGCGGCGATTGCCAAGGAATTTGGCGAGCCATTTGCCGCGGCGGAACTCCGCAAGAAACGCGACGGATTTGTGAGTTTGGGAGGCGCATACGCCGAGCCGGCAGATCCCGATGTTGCCCGCGTCTCAAAGATAGTGCGCGGTACGATGACGCGGTTGCACGCAGAGCTGATGCGTTCCATCCGCCATTACCGTGCGCAACAGCAGGGAAGTGCGCCTGAGCGCATTTTCCTTTGCGGCGGAAGCGCGGGTATGCCTTACATGCGCGAATTTTTTCAAGAGAAACTGCAATTGCCCATCGAGTCTTTTAATGCAATGCGCAATGTGGCGGCGGCTGGCTCGGTGTCCGTTGAAAAGCTCACGCGGTCGGCGCATCTGCTGGGCGAATTGGTTGGGTTGGCGCTGCGGACGGTGACGACATGCCCGATTGAGTTAAACCTGCGTCCGGCGAGTGTGGTTCGCATCCAGGAGTTAGAAAGGCGGCGGCCGTTTTTCATTATGGCGGCGGCTTGTTTCATTCTCGCTTTGGTCGGCTGGTCAGCCTACTACACGCGCGCGGCCGACGTGACGCGCAATAGCACGCAACAACTTCAACAAAAAATCGGCATCATGAGAGTCGCCGAAACGCGGCTTGATAAGCTGAAAAAAGAAGCCGCCTCACTCGATAGCATCGCCACGCCGCTCATTGCCGCAATTAACGATCGCAGCTTCTGGCCGGAAATTCTCGAAGACCTTAACGCGCGCCTGCCAGAAGGGGACATCTGGATCACCGAGCTGGCTGCCACTTCTGGTGGAAAACCAGTCGGCGTAAATGAGAAACGTATCGCGGAAATTGCGCCGAATCTCCCGCCAGTCGCTCCGCCGTCTCCAGTTGCAAGGACCGGAACGAAAGCAGCGAGCGTGGGCGGCCCCGTGATCGATGGCATTATTGTGCGCGGTCTTTATTTGTTGAATTCGAAACAGCAGGAAGTCGTCGTCGATTACTTTCGTAACCTGGCGAGTTCGCCATTTTTCATCATCGACGCAAAAAATCCGGATCGCGTGATCAAATCGAACTCAGTGCCGAACGAAACCGAATGGGCGTTTCCTTACGAGCTTCAGCTCACACTGCGTACGCCCCTGAAATTGCCATGAACTGGTTTCAGCAGAATCGGTGGCTTGGCACTTTCCTGATTGTCTTTGGATTTTGCGCGTTGGTTGCCGGGATCTTTCTCTATTTTGCAACGAGCAAGTGGAGCGTTGCCAAAAAGGAATTCGATACCGCTGCGGCGGAACGCCTTCGGCTTGAGCGTCTCGATCCATTTCCGAACGATGCGAATTACCAGAAAATGAAAGTTTATCTCGAGAAGTACAGCGCCGCGCTCGACAAATTCAAAGAAGAGCTCAAGACATCTGTTCTTCCGGCGCCGCCGCTCGCCCCGAATGAATTCCAAAGCCGTTTGCGTCAGGTGACAACCATCACCCGTAGCAGGGCGAGCACAAACAAAGTAAAGCTTCCGGACAAGTTTCAGCTCGGCTTCGACGAATTTACCACGACCTTGCCAAATACGGTCGCGGCGCCGCTGCTCGGGCAAGAGCTATCCCAAATCCAAATGCTCATAAATATCTTGGTGGACGCCCGGGTGGACAGCGTGAGCTCCTTTCAACGGGCGCCCTTGCCTGAAGAACACGAAGCCGCGCCTGCGCCAAGGGCAACTCCAACCCCAGTCCCCGGGCGAAAGGCGGCCCCGGCCCGAGGACAAAAGCCGGCTGCCGTGAGCACGGCCGAGCCCAAATTGCTCGAGCGCAACGTCGTCAATCTGACGTTTAAAGCTACGCCATCTGCTGCGCGCAAAGTGTTGAATCAGATCGCAGGTTCAACCGGACAGTTCTTTATCATTCGTACTCTGTACGTTCGGAACGAAAAGGACAAAGGCCCGCCGCGCGAAAAGACGACCGAAGCAACTACGGCTCCGACCGAACCGGCAGCCCCGAATGCTGCGAGCAATGCCCCGCTTAATTTTATCGTTGGAAATGAACACATCGAAATCTCGGCCAGAATCGAGATGGTGAGATTTACATTTTAACCACGGATTGCACGGATAACACGGATTAGAAGATGATTCACGAGGAGTTAAGCGGCACGATAATCGGGGCTGCGATGGAAGTGCTCAACGAATTAAAACCGGGACTGGACGAAAAACTCTACGAACGTGCAATGATCATTGAATTAAAGCACCGCGGACACAGTGTTTCAGTCCAAAGCTCGTTCTCGGTTTCTTATCGCGGGGAATTAATTGGCAAACTCAGTCCGGACCTGATTGTCGACGATGCCGTGATCGTCGATCCCAAAGTAGTCTCATGCTTCAGCGACACGCATGTAGCTCAAATGATCGGGTATTTGAACATCACGAGCTTGGACCTGGCCATGCTTATTAATTTTAAGAATGCACGATTGGAATGGAAACGAGTGTTGCGCTCGCAAGAACCTGACGAACGCAACAACCCTGATCTTCATGCCTGAGTCTTCTTATTCGTGCTATCCGTGTAATCCGTGGTTTCTCATGCTTTATTCGTGTCCATTGGTGTTCATTCGTGGTTAATGGTTAATCGTGGCGAAGCCTGTGGACTGGATTAAGGCGCATTACGATCGTGTCGCGCTCGTCGCGGCTGCAATCTTTCTTTTCGTCTGCGCCATTTCCATTTGGTGGAGCGCCGCACAGTTCGGAAATAAATTGGCCGCGCAGCAGCAGACCGCGCCTGCGCCCAAAGCGGCCTCCCCGCCGGGCAAAGCTGTCGAGCTTGATCGTGCCGCCGAAAAGCTTCAGCAACCCGCGCAATGGAAGTTTGGCGGTCGCTCAGGGCTTTTCGTTCCGGAAAAACATTTCATCGGCGCCAACAACCTGCCGGCAACGTTGCAAACCACTGTGGTGCATCCACCCGTACCGAACGAGTGGTTCGAGCAATTTGGCCTGCCGGTCGAGAATGCGGATGTCCTCGATGAAGATCCCGATAACGACGGCTTCACCAATCTCGATGAATGGAAGGGACAGACCAATCCAACGGATAAGGATTCGCACCCTGATTATCTCACCAAGTTAAGCTTGGAGTCAGCCACCGAGGAACCTTTCCGGTTCATGTTTTCATCGTGGGTCGGCGACACATTTGCGATCAACGCCATCGATCAAAGCGAGCCGACGCAATTCTTGAAAAAGGGAGATACCATCCGCGGCACGCGCTTCAAGATCGTAAAGTTCACGGAAAAATATCAACCGAACCAATACGGCACCAATGTCGATGTGTCCGAGTTACGTCTCGAGCATGAAGACACCAAAGAGCAGCTCACACTCGTCAAGGAAAAGGTCGCCATGTCGCCCGAGTCGGTCGCGACCTTCGCTTATTCCTGGGGCGGGCGGCGGGAATTTGAAGTGAGAAAAGATCAAGAATTTTCCTTGAAACCGTTGGAGGAGATCAAATATAAGCTGGTGGATGTTCAGTCGAACAAGGCAGTGATCATAAACACTCAAAAGCCAAATCAGCCAATCGAGGTCGGTCCTGCCCCTCCATAAATTGCTTATGAAGAAAATTCCCCAGAGTCCCAACGCGCATCACAATCTGTCCTGGCACGCTTTGAAATTAGCCCAGCGTTTTAACGCTGGGTCACAATGGAGTTTTGTTTTCCCGAGTCCCGAAGCGGGACGACAGAAGTCCACCGTGTCGCCGAAAGGGAACACAGACTTGCAGTCTGTGCGGCCAGCGGAGTTTTACTCCGCTGAATCCCGCATAGCGGACAGAATGTCGGCTGGCCGCACAGGGCACAGCCCTGTGTTCCATTTGGGCAAGACGCCCAATTT
>WNGK01001399.1_pt1 | contig 26089 bp, 21 predicted proteins | sample 5400601 | NCBI WGS metagenome assembly WNGK01 (sample SAMN13153376, study PRJNA577476) | soil metagenome | isolation source: 60 cm soil or saprolite under Garry oak tree replicate 1 | place: USA:California | collected 2016-06-15
CAGCCTCGCGCCGCGCGCGCGTGTGGGTCGCCCGCGGCAGCATCCCATACTCCGCGGTCACCCAGCCTTGGCCCTGTCCCTTGAGAAACGGCGGCACGCCTTCTTCGACCGACGCCGTACAGATCACGCGCGTCGCTCCGCATTCGATCAGCGCCGAGCCTTCCGCGTGGCGCGAATAGTGGCGGGCGATCGACAGCGGTCGCAGCTGATCGGTGCGCCGGCCGGCGAGGCGCAGGGTCATCATCGCATCTGTTGGGGAAAGAGGGCCGATTATAGCCGGGCGTCGAGGGTCGGTTTGTCCGCGCAAAGCTCGTCGTAGCGGCGCACCGCGTCTTCGCATTGATTCGCGGCGTCCGGAGCTACAGCACGTGCCGCAGCTTCCACCAGGCCGCCGTCGCCGCAAGCCCCTCGTTGAGCGAATGCGTCGGCGACCACGAGGCGATCTCGCAAAATCGCCGCGCGTCGATTTCGAGCGATCCCAGCAGGCGCGCGACCGCTGTGCGACGTCCGGTGAGCGTCGCCGCCGTGTGAAGAAGCAGCGGCGGAACGTGAAACAAGCGCGCTTCGACGCCGAGAGCGAGCGCCAGTCGCCGCGCGAGCTCCGACGTGGAAATGCTCTCCGCGTCGGCTACAGGAAGCGTCTCGCCCGCGAGCACGTGCGAAACGAGCGCGGCCCGCAGCGCGCTCACGGCGTTGGCGACGTTGAGGAGACTCCGGCGATTGTCGATCCCGGCGAGCGGCAGGCGTTGCTCCGCGGCGATCGCGTCGAGCAGCGATAGAAAATTCCCCTTCACGCCGGGACCGTAGGTCAATGGCAGGCGCATTACCACGCCTTCGATTGCGCCCGCCTCGCAAGCCTGCCAAAGCACGCGCTCGGCCTCGGCCTTGCTGCGCGCGTACGCGTCGCGCGGCGAGGCCGGATCGCCGGCGCGAAACGGGCGGCCCGGAGCGGTGTTTTCGCCGTAAACCTTGACCGTGCTGACCAGGACGATGCGGCGCACTCTTGCCTTGATCGCCGCGTCGCAGAGCCTGCGCGTGACATGCACGTTGGCGACGATGAAAGGCGTAGGATCGGCCGCGTCGACGCTCGATTGCACGTGTGCCCGGCCGGCGAGATGGACGATGCCGTCGATGCCTGCGAGCGCTTCGCCCCATTCGGCCGCAGCGAAATCGCCGAGCGCTATCCGCGGTGCTCCCTGTCTGTCGCGATCGCGAAGCTCCCGCACGGCACCCACGTGCGCGATGCCCGCCTTGGAAAACTCCTCGCACAGGGCACGGCCGATGAACCCGTCCGCGCCCGTGACCAGAATCTTGCCGGGATCGCGATTGGTCACAGCCATTTCCAGCCGTGCTTGTTGAAAAAGCGCACCGCGCTGCGGACGAAATAGCCGATGTGTCGCGTTCCTTTTTTCGCCGCGCCGCCCCCATGGTGCACGATGTGCACGGCGGGGACACACGCGCTCTTCGTAACGCGATTGAGCCGCACGCTCCAGTCGAAATCCTCGAAATAGAGAAAGAATCCGGGATCGAAGCCGCCCGTGGCGTCGATCGCCTTGCGTCGCACGAGCATGAACGAGCCGCTCATCACCGGCACGGGCGTGATGACCATATGCGCGCCCTCCCCACTCATTACGTCGCGCATTTCGTAGCGTTCGAGCCGAGTGCGGCAAAGCCTGCGAATCGGTGCGGGCGCAACGCCCCGCAGCAGCAGATCGAGAACCGAGGGATAGCGTTTGCAGGCGTATTCTCTTGCGCCGTCCTCGCGATAGGTCGCGGGTGCGAGCACGCCGATGTCGGGATGCGCTTCCAGATACGCGAGCCCGACCGCGAGGGCGTCGGACGCGAGCTCGACGTCGGGGTTGAGCACCAGATGGTAATGCGTGCTGCCGCCGTGCATGACCAAGTTATGCGCTGCGCCGTAACCGATGTTGGCGTGGCCGTGCAGATAGTTCATCGTGACTTCGCTGTATTCGAACATCGCCTGGCCGAGCTTGATCACCGCGCCGGCGCTGGTGCGCGAGCCCGTATTGTCGATCAGCGCGACGTTGGCGGCGCGCAAGACGCCCCGCGTTTGTGCCTCACCGAGGGCAGACGCGAGCGCCCGCAGCGTACGATCGAGCAGCACGAGATCCGGGCGGTACGTGACGATGCTGATCGTCAACGTTACGGCAGTCACGTCGGAGATTGAAGGCGCGGAGTGGGTTAGAATGCTCGTCGATTGCCATCTTTGCGTCAACCGTTATTCCCCGGATGCCCCAAACGGTCGAGACTTCGGCGCGCTATCGCGCCGACGAGCTGCGCGATTTCGCGCGCGTGCTCCTGGAGCGCGCAGGCGCGCGTTCGGACATTGCCCGCGACATGGCCGACGTACTGCTCGACGGCGACCTTCTCGGGCATACGACGCACGGGCTCGCGCTGCTTCCGTCCTATCTCGATGAGATCATCGACGGCAGGATGGCGACGTCGGGCGAGCCGCGCGTTCGCACCCGCCGCGCCGCGGCAGAGGTCTGGGACGGCGAGCGCTTGCCGGGCCCGTGGCTCACTTTGCGTGCGCTCGACCGCGCGTCGGAAATGGCGCGCTCCCGCGGCACGGGGACGGTCGTAGTGCGCCGTTCGCATCACATCGCGTGCCTGGCGGCGTATCTCAAGCGAGCGACCGATCAAGGCCTGATCGCGATCATCCAGAGCTCCGATCCCACCGTCGCCGCGGTCGTGCCCCACGGCGGACTCACGCCTTTCATCACACCCAATCCCATCGCCGCGGGGCTGCCGACCTCGGGGGAACCGATCCTCATCGATGTCTCGACGTCGACAACCAGCATGGGCTTTGCGATGCAGCAGATGAAGGCGGGACAGCGCCTTCCCGGTGAGTGGTTGATCGATCACGAGGGCGAAGCGACGAGCAACCCGGCGGCAGCATTCACCGAACCCAGGGGGGCGCTGCTTCCGTTGGGCGGGCTCGATGCGGGACACAAGGGTTACGCGCTTGCGCTCCTCGTCGAAGCGCTGACCGCCGGGCTCGCCGGCTATGGCCGCGCCGATCCACCCGCGGGTTGGGGAGCAACGATTTTCGTGCAGGTGCTCGACCCCGAAGCGTTCAGTGGTCTTGCCGCGTTCAAGCGGCAAATGGATTCTGTCGCCGACAAGGCGCACAACGCGAAAGCGCGACCAGGGGTCGACCGCGTCCGGCTGCCCGGTGAACGCGGACTGCATCGCTATCGCGAGCAGCGCGCCCATGGCGTCGCGCTTCATCCTGCCATCATGCCCACTCTGCGCCCTTGGGCGGAGCGATACGGCGTGGAGACGCCGCTTCCGATCTGACGCCCGCGGTTAGGGCAGATAGCGACCGAAGCTCACGCGCGGTATCCCGGCGAGATCGCGGCGCGATTCGATCTCGTCGAACCCCGCCGCTTGCAATAGCGATCGCACCGCATCGCGTTGATCGTAGCCGTGCTCGGTGAAGAGCCAGCCGGCTTGCTCGAGATACGTGCCTGCGCCCCCGACGATCGCGCGAATCGCCGCGAGGCCGTCGGCTCCCGGCGTCAGCGCCGCGCGAGGTTCGAAGCGAAGGTCGCCCTCGCTCAAGTGCGCGTCTTCCGACGCAACATAGGGTGGATTGGCGACGATTGCGCTGAAATTCCGATTCGGGAGCGATTGGTACCAGTCCGACAGGACAAACTCGACGTTTTGCAGTCCAAGCCGACCGGCGTTGCGGCGAGCGATCGCCAGCGCAGCGGGCGACAAGTCCAACCCAACGATCCGCGCGCGCGGCCGCTCGCGCGCGATGGCAAGCGCAATCGCGCCGCATCCGGTGCCGAGATCGAGCACACTCGCTTCGCTTCCGGGGTCGATGCGCTCCAACGCAAGCTCGACGACGAGCTCGGTTTCGGGGCGCGGGATCAGCACATCGGAATCGACACTTAGATCGAGACCGTAGAATTCGCGCCGGCCGACGAGATAGGCGACCGGCTCGCCGTTCCTGCGTCTGCGCGCGAGTTCGCCGAACGCCTTCGCGTCGAGCGCCGCCAGCGGTGCGTCTCCGTGCGCGGCAATCCAGGTGCGATCCTTCGACAGGACGTGCGCAAGGAGCAGCCTTCCCTCGAACGGGACGAGACCGCAATTCGCCAGCGTGCGATCGATGCTGCGCTCCGAGTTCACGATGCGAAAAGCGAATGCTTGCGACATAAGAGACGGATGCGCATAATGTGAGGACGCCGGCCTGTAGTCAACGAACCGGTCTTTTCGGATCATCGGTCCAACGCAAGGGGGAGGATCCATGCCGTCACGACGGGATTTCCTGAAGACCACCGGGGGATTGGTGCTGGCGACCGGAGGAACCTGGCTGGCCAATCATGCGCACGGCGCGGACGCCGTGCTCGGACCGGCCGAGCTTCCGGACGGCACGTTTGCCGCATCGATGCTCGATGCGCTGTCGGGCAAGGTGCCGTTGATCAAGAGATCGTGGCGGCCGCCGAATTTCGAGACGCCCGTTTCGTATTTCAAAGACCTATTCACGCGCAACGACGCGTTCTACGTCCGTTACCATCTTACGAACATTCCCGAGGTCGCGGCGGTCAGCTGGCGCCTGAAGATCGGAGGCGAGGCGGTGGAGAAGCCGCTCGAGCTGACCTATGAAAGCCTCAAGGTCGACTACGAGCAGGTCGAGATCGCAGCCGTCAATCAGTGCTCGGGTAATCGGCGCGGGATGTTCGTCCCGCACGTCCCGGGCGTGGAATGGGGTCCGGGCGCGATGGGCAACGCCAAGTGGCGCGGCGTGCGCCTCAAGGATGTGCTCACCAAGGCCGGGCTGAAAAAGGATGCGCTCGAGATCGTCTTCGACGGCGCCGATTCGGGTATTTTTCCCGGTACGCCCGACTTCGTCAAATCGATTCCGGTGTGGAAGGCGATGGACGAGAACACGCTCATCGCGTGGCAGATGAACGGCGACGTGCTTCCGCACTGGAACGGTTATCCGGCACGCATCGTCGTTCCCGGATGGACCGGGACCTATTGGATGAAGCACGTCACTTCGATCAACGCCATCACCAAACCCTTCGACGGCTTCTGGGTCAAATCGGCGTATCGCATCCCGCGCGGCAAGTTCCCGATCGTCGACCGTTTCATCAGTCAGGAAACCGACGCCAACACGCCGATCACCGAGATGGTGGTCAACTCGCTCATGACCAACGTCGCCAACGGCCAGCAGGTGCCGATGGGGCAGACGCTGGAAGTCCGCGGCATTGCGTGGGACGGTGGCTACGGCATCGCGCGGGTCGAGGTGTCTCAGGATGGCGGGCAAAGCTGGCGCGCGGCGACGCTCGGTCAGGACTACGGGCGTTTTTCATTCCGGCCTTGGACGTTTGTCGCGACGCCGTCGGCGCGCGGCGCCCTCGCGGTAATGGCGCGAGCGAGCAATCGCGCGGGCGCAACCCAGACGTTCGACCTGATCACCAATCCGGCCGGTTATCATCATAACGTCGTGCAGCGCATCGCATTGAATGTTGTCTGAGGAGACGCCGATGAAAATCGCCGGACTCGTCGCCGCACTTGCGCTCGTTGCCACCGTCGTCATTGCGGCCGAGCAGCGGATTGCGTTGAAGGACGGCCCCGGACGCGACAAGGTCGAGGCGAACTGCGGGTCCTGCCACAGCCTCGATTACATCGTCATGAACTCGACGTTCCTGAACCGGCAGGTGTGGGACGCTGAAGTCACCAAGATGATCAAAGCGTTCGGCGCGCCCATCAACGAAGCGGACGCCAAGGAAATCAGCGAGTATCTGACCAAAAACTACGGTCAGCCCTAGCGCAGCGAGGGGATTCCTCGCGAGCAACGAGAGCCGGGGTCGAGCGCCCGCGCATCAGCGCTGCAACTTAGGCCGCCGCCGATGGACAGCGGCCGCGAGTCGGCAGCTCCAAGGCTTTCACGCCTCGCCTTTGGCGCGTCCCACCTGTAGAGAACAGCCTTGGTTGCGAGTCGGCGCGAAGAATCGCGCCCAGGTCCTTGCAAAGCCTCACTTTTAGGGAGAGACTTCACGGCACGGCCCGAGTCCGGCCGCGCCGCGTACCGGACCCTTCGCCGCTTGGACTGTTCAGCACAATGGCCCAAGACTATGCGATGGGGAGGTGATATGGGACGCAAACTCGTGCTTGGTTTCGCGGCCATGTGCTTCGCGACCGCAGCGGCGGCCTCGGAGCTCAAGGTGATGGTGGGTGTCGATCCTTCCGACCGCGAGTCGCTCGTCGTCAGCTTAATCGACATGCAGCTCACGCTATCCAAGGCGATCGGGCAACAGGTGCACGCGTACAAGTCGCAGGATCTCGGCGACGTGATGCGCTCGACGCGCACCGGCGAATACGATATCTACATTGCACCCGCGCACGTCGCGGCCTCGGCGCTGGCGCACGGATATTCGCTGATCGGTTCGACCGATCGCGACGAGATCTATCAGTTCGTCGCTCGGCCCGGATCGAAATCGCCTGTGGACGTGAAGGGCGGAAAGATCTATCTCACGCAGCAGGATTCCGTCGGCGCATACATGGCGCGCGGCATGCTCAACGAAGCGGGCCAGTCGCTCAAAATGTTTCACGACGTGCTCTACCGGACCACCTCGGGAGCGGGATTGTTCGCGATCGATACGGGGCTCGTCGATGCAACCGTCGCGAAGCGCGCGGACGTCGACAGCTGGGTGCAGCAGAACAAGTCCAAGGCCGCAGTGCTGCTCTCGTCTCGCTCGGTGCCCGGCGGGATGTCCGTCGTGGTGAAGAATTCGCTTCCCGAGGCGACCCGCGCGCGGCTCGAGAGCTGGCTGCTGAGCCCGGGCGGTGCGCTGACGGGCATCGGCAAGGTTTCGTACCACTCCGATGTGGCCAACTACAAATATGTCGCTGCGCTGGGCAATTGGACGCCTTCGCAGCTTCCCGGTGTGACGCTCGTTACCGCCGCGCAAGTTGTGGAGATGCAGCAGCGTGGAGTGCCGGTAATCGATGTGCGCCTGGCGAAGGAGTATCACGAAAAACATATCCGCGGCGCGGCATCGATCCCCTATGCGGAAAAGAGCCTGAAGGACGTCGCGTTCGATTCCGCGGTCGATCAATGGGCAGGCCCCGAGATGCTCGACAAGACTCAACCGGTGATTTTTCATTGCAACGGGCCGGAGTGCTGGAAATCGTACAAGGCGTCGAAAGTCGCGCTGGATAAGGGCTTCAAGACCGTCTACTGGTTCCGGGGCGGATTTCCGGAGTGGGAAAACACCGGCCTCGCGGTTGAATCGTCGCCAGTGACGACCGCCGAATTGAAGACGCCTCCCGCGGCGGCAGCAAAAACGCGCTAGCCCGGCGGTTATCCGGTGCTCGGTGGCTGGCGCTAATGCGCTGGCGTTCGAACCCGGCTCATCGGAGACAAACGCGCCTCAGCCTTCGCCCAACGCCGCGAGCTGTTCGGCCTGGAACTCCTGCGACAGCGCCCGCGTCAGCTCGAACAGATCTCCGTCCATGATCGCATCGATCTTGTACAACGTGAGATTGATGCGATGGTCGGTCACCCGTCCTTGCGGAAAGTTATACGTGCGTACGCGCTCGCTGCGGTCGCCGCTGCCGATCAGGCTCTTGCGAGTCGCCGCCTCTTTTTTCTGGCGCTCCTGACGCTCGCGATCGAGCAATCGCGACGCGAGGACCGACATCGCCTGCGCACGGTTGCGGTGTTGCGAGCGATCGTCCTGGCATTCCACGACCAGTCCCGTTGACAGATGCGTGATGCGGACCGCGGAATCGGTCTTGTTGACATGCTGGCCGCCGGCGCCGGAAGCGCGAAACGTGTCGATGCGGATTTCCGACGGATTGATGTTGATGTCGGCGATCGGGTCTGCCTCCGGGAGGACCGCCACCGTGCACGCGGACGTATGGATGCGGCCCTGCGCCTCGGTCTCGGGAACGCGCTGGACGCGATGCCCACCCGATTCGAACTTGAGCGTCGAGTAGACCCCCTGGCCAAGAATACGCACGATCACTTCCTTGTACCCGCCGACGTCGCCCAAGCTTTCCGAAATCAATTCGACCTGCCACTTGTTGCGTTCGGCAAACCGCGTATACATGCGAAACAGATCGCCGGCGAAAAGCGCGGACTCGTCGCCGCCGGTGCCGGCGCGAATCTCCAGGAACACATTGCGATCGTCGTTGGGATCGCGCGGCAGCAGCGCTTGTTGAAGCCGGTCCTCCAGGAGCTGCATCTGCGACCTGGCGGCTTTGGCTTCGTCATCGGCGAAGCTTTTCATTTCCGGATCGGCGAGCATCTCCTCGGCCGCGGCGAGATCGCGCTCGGCGCGCTCCCAGTCGTGGAAAAGCGCCACGACGGGCGTGATCTCGGCGTGCTCGCGGGTAAGCGTGCGATACCGGTCGAGGTCGCGCGCGGCGTCCTCGGCTCCGAGAAGGGCGTTGAGCTCCTCCAGGCGCGTGGCCAGCTGATTGAGCTTGACGGTGAGAGAGGCTTTCATGGCTTTAAGCCGGCTGCCCGAAACACAAATTGGATCCCGGGTCTCGCTGCACTCGCCCGGGATGATGCAGCTGTTTGCGATCGCTGCGACGCTGTCGCGTCTTGCTCTCGGACAGCTGCGTCAGCTAATGCTCGTCGGGAAGCTGATAGATGTGGTGCAGCAGCGCCAGGAGCTCGGCGCGCTCGGCGTCGCCCGCCTGGTTGAGCGCCTGCGTCGGCGCGTGCAGAAACTTGTTGGTGAGTCCCCGTGCGAGTTGCTCGAGCACCTGGTCCGCCGGCGTGCCGCCTGCAAGCAATCGCCGCGCGCGTTCGAGCTCGGCAACGCGCAGCCGATCGTGATGTCCCTGCAGCGCGGCGATGGTCGGCACGACCGTGCGACCCTCGAGCCAGCGCAGGAAACTTTGCGCCTGTTCGGCGATCATCGCCTCCGCTTCGCGCACCGCATCCGCGCGAATGTGCAGATTGTCCTTGACGATGTTGGCAAGGTCATCGACGCTGTACAGGAACACGTCATCGAGCTCCGCGGCCTCAGGCTCGACATCGCGCGGCACCGCCAGATCGACGATGAACATCGGCGCGTGCCTGCGCGTCTTGATCGCGCGCTCGAGCATGCCCTTGCCGAGAATGGGCAGCGAGCTGGCGGTCGACGTGACTATGATGTCGAAGTGACTCAGGCGCTCCGAGAGCTCGTTGAGAGTGATCGCGTCCGCGGAGAATCGCGCCGCGAGCTGCGCGCCGCGCTCGAGCGTCCGGTTGGCGACCGTGATCGATTTGGGTTTTCGCGCCGCGAAATGCGTCGCGGCGAGCTCGATCATCTCGCCGGCGCCGATCAGCAGTACGCGCTCCTCCGCGATCGAGGGAAAAATGCGCTCGGCAAGCCGAACCGCCGCCGCGGCCATGGAAATCGACGCGCTGCCGATGTCGGTGTGGGTGCGAACGTCCTTGGCCACGGCGAACGTCCGCTGGAACAGCCGGTTGAGAACGAGCCCGAGCGAGCCCGCCGCCTCGGCGGTCTTCACGGCCTGCTTCATCTGGCCGAGGATCTGCGGCTCGCCGAGCACCATGGAATCGAGTCCGCTCGCGACCCGAAACGCATGCGGCACCGCGCGGTCCTGCGGCAGGGTGTAAATGTAAGGCGCAAGCGACGCCTTCGGTACGCGATGAAATTCCCCCAGCCAGTCGACGACCGGCTCGGGATTCGTGCCGTGGAAATAAACCTCGGTGCGGTTGCAGGTGGAGAGAATCGCCGCTTCCTTCACCCTCGGTATCCCGATCAAGTCGCGCAGCGCCGGCCCCAGCGCGTCCATCTGAAACGCGACCATTTCCCTCACCTTGAGCGGTGCCGTCGCGTGATTGACGCCGAGGGCATACAGTGGCATGGGCGACGAGTGATCTAGTTCGTTGATATTTTAGCGCAATAGGCGCGAGTCTGCCCCGCGGATGCGCGAAAGGCCTTGATCGGCGTCAAACGCGCCCGATCCTTTTATGCCTTGATGAATTCCTGCCTGCCGCCCAGCCAGCGTTCGAGATGCGCTTTTGCCGCACCGGGCTCGCGGCGAAGAAGCTCGTCGGCGGCGTTGCGCGCCTGCTCGATGAGCTTCACGTCGCGCTCGAGATCGGCGAAGCGCAGCAACGGGACTCCCGACTGCCGCGCGCCCAGGAACTCTCCCGGGCCACGGATCAGCAAATCCTGGCGCGCGATTTCGAAGCCGTCGGCATGCTCGTAGATCACCTTGAGGCGCGCCTTCGCCAACTCCGACATCGGCTCCTCGAACAAGAGCACGCACACGCTTTCCGCGGCACCGCGCCCGACGCGGCCTCGAAGCTGGTGCAGCTGCGCGAGCCCGAAGCGCTCGGCATGCTCGATCACCATCATGGATGCGTTGGGCACGTCGACCCCGACCTCGATGACCGTGGTCGCGACCAGGACGTCGACATTGCCGGCGACGAAGCCCGACATGACCGCCGCCTTGTCGTCAGGCTTCATCCTTCCATGCAGCAGCCCCACTTTGAGCTCGGACAAGGTCGAGGTGAGCTCCTCGTGCAGCGCCACCGCGGTCTGCAGCTCGAGCTTTTCCGATTCCTCGATGAGCGGGCAGACCCAGTACACCTGGCGCCCCTGCGCGCCGGACTTGCGCACGCGCTCGACGATCTCCGCGCGTCGGCGCTGGCTCACCAGCTTGGTCGTCACCGGCGTGCGTCCCGGCGGCATCTCGTCGATCACCGAGACGTCGAGATCGGCGTAGAAGCTCATCGCCAGCGTGCGCGGGATCGGCGTCGCGCTCATCATCAGCTGATGCGCGTCGGCAATGCCTTTTTGCCGCAGCGCGAGGCGCTGCGCCACGCCGAAGCGATGCTGCTCGTCGACGATCGCCAAGCCCAGTCGAGGGAGTGTGACTTGCTCCTGGAACAAGGCGTGAGTACCGACGGCGAAGTGAGCCTCGCCACTCTGAATCGCCGCAAGCGCGTTCTTTCGCTCCTTCGCCGGCAGGCTGCCGGAAAGCCACGCGATCTTCACGGGGAGACCTTCGAGCCACGCCGCGAGCTTGCGGTAATGCTGTTCGGCGAGGATCTCGGTTGGCGCCATAAACATGACCTGATAGTCCGACTCGATCGCCTGCAGCGCAGCCAGCGCGGCAACGACCGTCTTGCCGCTTCCCACGTCGCCCTGGAGCAGCCGTTGCATCGGCTCGGCGCGCGCGAGATCGCGCCGGATCTCGGCGCTGACGCGCTGCTGGGCGCGCGTGAGCGCGAACGGCAACCTTGCGAGCAGCGCTCGAGTGAGCGTCGAGTCGCCTGGCAAGCGCGGCGCCTTGCGTCGCGCGCGAGCGCGCCGGTGCATCCTGAGCGACAGCTGCTGCGCCAGCAGCTCGTCGAATTTCAGGCGCGACCACGCCGGATGCGTTCGCTCGTCGAGCGCCGATTGCGCCGCCATGTTGGCGTCTTCCGGCGGCGGCTCGTGCAAATACCGCACCGCCTGCGAAAACCCCCACAAGCGCCGGGGCTCGCGCGTCCACGGCGGTAGCGTTTCGGCGAGATACGCGGGATCGCGCGCGAGCGCGCCATGCACGAGCTTGCGGAGGACCTCCTGCGTGAGGCCCGCAGTGGTCGGATACACGGGTGTAAGGCGCTCGGGAAGCGGCGTCCCCGGGACGATCACATGAAAAGCGGGATGCACCATCTCCAGCCCGAATTGGCCCTCGCGTACTTCGCCGAATGCGCGCACGCGCTTGCCCGGCGCGAGCGCTTTTTGCTGGTTCGGATAAAAGTGGAAAAATCGAAGGATGAGCTGCTCATCGCCATCCTCGAGCAGGCACAAGAGCTGCCGCCGCCCGCGATACTGGATCTCGGTGTTGACGACGGTGCCTTCCACCTGCCACGCGTGCCCGGGCTTGAGCGCGGCGAGCGGGCAAAGATGCGTGCGGTCTTCGTAGCGCAGCGGAAGATGCAGGACGAGATCCTGCTCGCGAGTGACGCCGAGCCGCGCGAGCTTATCGTGCAGCGCATTGCCCGCCTTCGGTTTCGCCGCAGGCTTTTTCACGCCACCAATCTGGTCTTTCGCAACCTCGACGCTACCGCTCCTTGCGAACGTCGAACGGCGACGCATGCCCGGGCCAGGTCTGCTCGGTGGCAGGATTGAGCCTCAGGACGGCCTCGATTTCCACGAGCGCCGCCTTCGGCAGCCCCGCGACCTGATACGTCGCGCGCGCAGGGTACGGCGGCATGAAGCTCCTAGCGAGGATCTCGTTCACGGCCGCGAAGTCGGCCATGTCGGCGAGCAGCAGGGTGAGCTTGACGATGTCATCGAGCGATCCGCCCGCGGCTTCCGCGACAGCGGCCAGGTTGGCGACGACCTGTCGCGTTTGCGCTTCGAGGTCCTCGCGTAAAATGCCCGTCGAGGGATCGAGCCCGATCTGCCCGGACAAATAGACCGTGTAACCGACGCGGATCGCCTGCGAGTACGGCCCGATCGCCGCCGGCGCATTCTTGGTCTGGATCGCTTGCTTGCTCATTGATGTACCCCCGCTTGCGGCTCAGTTGGCAAAACCGGCCGCTGCGCTGCCCCCGGAGGGGGCGTAATTCGCGCCTTGGGACGGCTCGGCGGCGCTCATGCCGCCCCGAAACTTGCGGGAATTTAGCACGAGGGCGGGACGAACGTTAACGCTCGACTTCGAGTCCCGCTTCGATCCATGCGTCGATTCCGCCGTGCAATGGGCGGATGCGCTTGTAGCCGAGCTTGACGAGCTTCTGCGCGACCTTGACCGCGGTCGCCTCGTTCGGACACGCGCAATACACGATGACCTCGCCGTCTGGAGCGACACCCTCGAAGCCTTCGGCAATTTTCTGCATGTCGATCGTGCGCGCGCCGGGAATGCGGCCGGTGGCCTTCTGGCTCAAGGGAGAACGCACGTCGACGATCGCGTTCACCTTGCGCTCCGCCATCAAGTCACGCAGCTCGTGCACCGACACCCGGTCCATGCGCAGCTGCTTGATGAACAAATACCGGCGCCACCACTTGACCAGGATCCATACGACGAATCCGGCGATGACTAGTGCGAGGCCGTACTTGCCCAGTGAGCTCAACTTCGCCATGACGTCTTCGATGGCGTTGCGAAAGAGATACCCCAGCCCGACGCCGACTCCCACCCACAGCGCCGCTCCCATGGCGTCGAACAACACGAACATCCAGTACGGCAAGCGCAACGCGCCCGCGAGTGCAGTCGCGACCGATGCAAATCCCGGAACGAACTTCGCGAAGAGCATCGATGCCGGGCCGAAGCGCTGAAATATAGATTCGGTCTGGCGCACGCAACTATCCTGCGACAACGAAACCCTGCACAGCGTGCCGAGGATGCGCATGCCGAACCGGCGCCCCGCCGAATACCAGCCGCTATCCGCAATCAGCGATGCGAAGACGCCGACAGCGACCAGTGCCCAGAGGGGATTGCCTCCCATCGCCGCGTACGCACCGGCGACGATGAGCACCGGGTATGCGGGAACGGGAAGCCCTGCTTGCAGGGCCAGCACGTTCGCGAAGACCAGGCCGAGTCCGTACTGCTGGAGCAAAGTGATCAAATGGCTCATTTCGATGCCTTCAAGAACTTGTCATTTCGCGCACCGCGGCGTTACGGCGCAAGCCCGAATCACGCCACGGCAGCGCCCGCCTCCTTTAGCCGGATTATCAGGACATCGCGCGTATCGGCGATCAGCGCTGATTCGCGGGCGCTCGCACCCCACTCGCTGCGCGAGCGGGACCTGGCTCGCTGTCGGCCTCCTCGACGATTGCGTGAATCGATCCCGCTTCGCGTCGGCCTCATACGTCGACTCGCAATTCCCCGTCGATCCCCATGCTACGCATGGGGCCCCGCGCCGGGTCGCTCGCGCCGCTACAGCGCAAGTTTACGCCCGCGGAGCCTATCGACTATAATTTTAGCCTGTGGGGACGTAGCTCAGCTGGGAGAGCGCCGCGTTCGCAATGCGGAGGTCGAGGGTTCGATCCCCTTCGTCTCCACCAATACTCAAGGCCGACGCTTCGCCGTCGGCCTTGCCGTTTGCGGAGTGGTGCCAGACGATGGAAGCACGGCCCTGTCGAACAGCCGCTGCTTCATAACGACGCGAGGGGATCCGATGAACCGGCGTTACACAATACTTGCGCTCGTTGCACCAGGTGCGGCAGCCTGGCCGCTTCCGTCCCTGGCGCAACAGCAAGGCAAGGTCTGGCGCGTCGGTTTTCTATCGCTGGGCCCGGGCTTCCTCCATGCCGCAGAACACCGACGCATTCCTGAAAGGGATGCGGGAGCTCGGCTATGTCGAGGGCAAAAACCTGGTTGTCGAGTGGCGCTTTGCCGATGGTGCCGAAATTGTCCCGCATCGCGGTGCTGGTGAGTCCCACGAGCACGACTTACAGAGCAATATCGGAGAGCGTCCAGGCCGCGGCGCGGAAGGCGGGCGTGAAAACTCTGGTGGCCGAGGCATCGACCCCGCAGGAGATCGAGAACGCGTTCTCCACGATGGCCCGCGACAACGCCGACGCGGTCCTCGTGGGTGCCGCCCCGTTTTTTACACTGCAAAAACAACAAATCGCCGAGCTGGCACTCAAGTACCGGTTGCCATCTGTGTTCGGAAACCGGGCGATTGTCGAGGCGGGCGGGCTAATGAGCTACGGGACGAAGTTCACCGACAATTACCTGCGCGCCGCGACTTACGTGGACAGGATCCTCAAGGGCGCGAAACCGGCTGATCTTCCGGTGGAGCAATCCATGGCGCTCGAGCTCGTGGTGAACCTGAGAACCGCCAAAGCACTTGGCCTCACGATTCCGAAGACGATACTGCTGCGTGCCGATGAGGTGATCGAGTGAAGCGCTGGGCCCATCGGGCCGAAGTTTGCCGTTCACGAGAGACGCAATTCGATTCGAAGCGGCCATCCGGGATTTCCTGTGGCAGCGTTTCAAACGAGGCTCTATAGTCTAACCGGCGCGGAGGGGCGAAATCGACCAGCGCCTCAGCACACGTCCCTGCCCGCTCCGGCATCCGGCAATACGAATATTCTTCGCGCAAGATCTGACTTGAGCGTCCCGGGTGCATAGTAGCGTTCCAGAACTGACGGCTTCCAGGCGAAGAGATCGCCGTTCGCCGCGCGGAAAGATTCCCACTCCTTTGGCGAATCATCGCGCTGGATGCGTTCGTGGATAAGCAGCAGATACGCCCAGGTGATGGTCTCGTGGTACAGGCCCGGGACGCCGTGATGAGCCGCGAAGCGCTGCAGCGACGTCGTGAAGCGCTCGATGGCCTCCGTCAACGGATGTTCGCGCAGGTAGATCCACGCCAGGCGCACATGGTCCGCGTGATGGAAGTCGGTGCTGGCGATCGCGCACGTCTCGAAAGCGTCGACGAATTCACGATCGTTCATAAGCCAGCTCCAGCAAAATGACAAGCGCGGCGAAAAGCAATGATGCCGCGAAGTATCCTGCGATCGCATGATGGGTGAACGCGATTCCGAGAATCGCAATCGGTCCCACGCCGCCGATCCGCCACACCCCCGGGAGGCAGAGCGCCACAGCCGCCGCAATCTCCGCAACTGCGAGCCAGCGCTCGAACCCTTCGCCGCGTACGGCGTCGACGGCGAGGATGACCAGCGTGGCGCCCATGACCAAACGGACCGCGTGCCCGATGCCCCGCTTCATTTCCTGCGCTGCGCTGCGCGGTCGGGGGGATTCGCTTCGACGAGCTTGTGCGCGTGCGACGCAGTCAAGTCCAGCCCGTAGATCTTCTTCAGCTCGGCGATCCTGCGTATCGATTGCGCTCCGAATGGCGCCTTTCCCTCGAAAGCGTGCAGTACGATCCCTTCAAGCAGATCGCCCAGCGACAGGTCATGGTACTCAGCAATGGCCTTGAGAACCTTCACCAACCGCTTCTCCATCCGGACGCCGGTCTGGATCCGTTCTATTACCATAGTACCAATGTACCACGGCCGGGCGCCGTGTCAAGCTCGGTTGCAAACTGAAGAGAATCAATGCGACCCAAAGCACGACGATCGAGTAGCGTGCTAACGAAGCCCTGTCGCCCCGAGGCCGCCTGTGTTCCGGCCTTGCCGTTTACGCCGACGTGAGGGCACCCCGGACTTTCCGGCGTTTTTCACAATTCCTTCACTTTGATCAGGCAAAACCCGGGGGGATGAGCCTCGTGTCGGCCGCTCTCCTACACGGGCCGATCCAATTTCCCACGAGAAAATCGGAGCGCCGCTGATTTACAAATCCCGACCTCAAAGCTAAGTTCGATTGGCTCTCCGTGTCTCCTCGCGTTCCCAGCCCGTCAGGGACCGTCGGGGTCCAACTCTGGTCTGTCATGTTGATGCGCGTTCAATGGTCGGCATCGCTCCGGCATCTTGATGCGTCAGCACTCGAGGCGCTTGCCCATGCATAGACTCGTTCGCGAACGCATTCCGGGCGCGGGTCTTTTTCAAGTCGTCGTCGAGCTCGGGTGGCTAAGCGCAGCGATCATTCTGGCCGGAATCCTTTCCAACCCCCAGTGGATGCCGTCCTGGAAGACGTTTCTCTCGGGGCTTTCCTTCGCCATCCTGCTTCTTTGCTTCAACAGCGCATTCGGCTTTTATCGCAGGAGTCAACGCGTCGCCTTGCGCGACTACCTGATGCAGGCGGGATTGCTGCTCGGTGTCGAATTTCCTATCGCTTACCTCGGCGCCAAGATCCTGCTGAGCGGCAATCCTTTCCACCAAGGCCTGGGTTTCGCCGTCTTTTACGCGCTGTGCTGTCTCACGCTGCTGCGGGTGATTGTCGCCTGGCCGGTTGCCCGGGCGCTGGTGCCGCGCCGAGTGCTGGTGCTGGGAACCGGTCCCGAGGCCCGCTCGGTCGAGGCGTCGATCGCGGCGGTGGATGCGGCTAGCGTCGAGCTGGTCGGGTTCTGCGCGGTGGATCCGGCGCGCGAGATTGCGGTGTCGCGCGACAGGATCGTGGCCGCCACTCCATCGTTCGAGCAGGCGATCGAGCGTTTGAACGTCAACGAGATCATCGTCGCCGTAGGCGATCAGCGGGGCGGCGTCCTGCCCATGCAGGCGCTGCTCGATTGCCGACTGCGCGGCGTCAAGATCACCGATCTGGCTTGTTTTTTCGAGCGGGTGCATGGCAGGGTACCGATCGCATCGCTGAAGGCGAGTTGGCTCATATTCGGGCATGGTTTTCGCCAGCATCGCGGGCGCAGGGTCATCAAGCGCGGCTTCGACTTGGTCGTCGTCACGGGATTGCTCATCTCGGTGCTGCCGATTCTGCTAGTTGCGGTGATTGGCATTCTCGTCACCTCCGGCAGGCCAGTGATCTATCGGCAGGAGCGCGTCGGCTGCGGCGGCCGCGCGTTCACCGTGCTCAAGTTCCGCAGCATGCGGTTGGACGCGGAACGCGACGGCGTCGCCTGCTGGGCCGCCGCGGACGACGCGCGCGCGACAGCCTTTGGGCGACTCCTGCGCAGGACGCGAATCGACGAGCTTCCGCAGCTGATCAACGTGCTCAAGGGAGAGATGAGCCTGGTAGGTCCGCGGCCCGAGCGCCCCTGTTTCGTCGCGACATTGACCGAAAAGATCCCGTTCTACGCAGTTCGGCATAGCGTCCAGCCCGGCATCACCGGCTGGGCGCAGGTGCGCTACTCGTATGGCGCATCGATCGAGGACACCGTCAAGAAACTCGAGTACGACATCTACTACGTGAAGAACCACTCCCTCCTTCTCGATCTTGTGGTGTTATTCAAGACCGTACGGGTGGTTCTGCTCGGCGAAGGCGCTCGCTAGGTCTTACCGGGAAGCGCGGCGCGAATGCGCACCGGCGCCGATCCCGAAGACCGAGGCAAATCAGCCGGCGTGTTTGGCGAGTGCACGTTTGTTCGCCAGGTCGCTGGCGATCTTCCCAGGAAGCCGAAGCAGGAGCTTGCCCGCATTGACGTCCTGGATCGTGATTCGATAGCGCAGCCGAAAATTGCGATCCTTGCGCTTGATCGACTCGATCCTCGACCAGGGGACGAGAAACGGGCGGTGGAAAACCCGAAACGGCAGCGTCGGGTTGATATACAGCCCTTCCGCAGTGAATGTAACTTGCACGACCTCGACGTAGGGTGCAACGCCTGATCCGAACCGTGCCGAAGTGGCCCTGAACCGCCGTCCGGGCGGGCGGCCTCGGGTATGAAACGCCATCGCGAAGCGACGCCAACCGTTTCGTGAGGCGATGAACAGGATCGCGAACCAGAGCATCGGCACGACCGCGGCGAACGCGAGCGCGCTGATTGCGTCGATGGTCGCGCCGGCTGTTGTCGTCACGTCGTTGCCCTGTATCGCTGCTCCGGAAACGCCGCAGCGGGCGCCACGATCGGCGGAAGAGGACCTGCAGACTGGTCCTGCTGCGCCAGCCACGCGTCGACCTGGCCGGGGTCGTCAAGGTATTGCACGCCGTCGTCCACCGGCTTCCCCGGGATCCGGATGGGCGGCGATTCGGAACCTGCATCCGCGCCCGATTTGCCGGCTGGCTGCAGGTTGTCGGCGCCCGCTTCGATTTGCTTCATCGACCTCCCGCGCGAACCTCAATCATCTGCCGAAGCTCCAGTTTGCGCCAAGATTCCCGGGCTGCATCGAAAAGAATCAACTCTGCACGCTGAGATCGCATACGCGTGAAATCGAGCGCTTGGCCGTCGCAGCTGCGATCGCAAATATCGCGACAGCGGCCGTGCCACGGCGGCGCCGGTACGCTAATTGCTGTAGACAAGCCTTGAACACCAGCGCTGCAATGCTGGCGCGAACGCGGCTCACTGGGCGTCACTCCTTGACGCCGAGCGTCAATTCGCTGCGCGTTAGAGGACCGAGTGCACAAGGATGACGATGAAGCAGCTATTGTTTTTTTGCAAAGATCATTTGGCGCCACGGCTGGAGCGACATACGGTCGACTACAACCGTGTCCGGTCGTGCTTCGTGCCGGGATGCGGCGGCGACGCGCTCTGCTCGCGATGCCGCACATCGGCGCCGCTGCGTAAAGGATGACATGGCGCGGTCGAGGCGCAGGTGGAACGTCTTCAGGCTCAAGCTCCGCGACGCGCTGCTGGTGGGCCTGGGACTCTATTTGAGCATCGCGGCCATCGATCGCGCGACATCGGACGAATTTTCGCTGGCGGCGTTTTATCTTTTTCCCGTGCTGCTGGTCGCATGGAATTGCGGGCGTCGCTGGGGATTCATTTTCGCGCTCCTCTCGGTCGCCGCGCAGTCGGGCGAGGCGGTGCTCAACGCGAGCCTTTACTCGAGAACGGTGTATCTCTACGTCGCGTATGCGAATGTATTTCTCGAATACGCCATCGTCGTGGTGCTGACCAGCATGCTGCGCAATATCTACGAGCAGGAGCGTTACACTGCGCGGATCGACCCCCTGACCGGTGCGCGCAATCGCAAGGGGTTCCAGGAAGCGCTTGCCACCGAAGTTGCGCGGCACCAGCGCAAGAACGCCGGTTTCTGTCTCGCGTACATCGATTGCGATGATTTCAAGAAGATCAACGACAAGTACGGGCACGCCGAAGGAGATAAGCTGCTCGAAGCGATCGCAAACGTATCGGCGGAAACGCTGCGCCGCAGCGATACCATCGGCCGTCTCGGCGGCGACGAATTCGCAGTGATCCTGCCCGAGACCGAGCAGCGCGATGCGCTGTTCGCAATCGACAAGCTTCAGCACAAGCTTCGCGCCATCACCCGGCTGCGGCGCTGGCAGGTGAGCTTCAGCATCGGCGTCGCTGTGTTTCGCACCGCTCCCGGCTCGGCCACGTTGGCGATGGAGTTCGCGGACCGCTTGATGTACGCGGCCAAGAACCAAGGCAAGGGCGTCACGGTGTGGAACATCTTCGGCGATCCGAAAGCGGCGCCCGTGGTGTGGCAGATCGGCGTCACGCGCGCGAGTCGCAGCGCAAGACCGGAGGTCGACGCGGCACCTCGCGCAACTTGAGCGGCGCTACTTCGCGGTTTTCTGCGGGAAAAGGACTACATTTTCAGGCGAGTTGCCGCGCGTGGAGCGCAGCGACGCCAGCAGCTCGGTGAGTGCGGCAGGATCGATCGGCTTGACGATATGGTGGTCGAAGCCGGCCTTGCTCGAACGCAGGCGATGCTCGTCCTGGCCGTAGCCGGAAACCGCGAGCATCAATGGCTTTGCGCTGGCCGCATCGCGGCGTATGAGTTCCGCGACCTCATATCCGTCCATGCCTGGCAATCCGATATCGAGCAGCACCGCGTCGGGCTGCAGTCGCTGTGCGCTTTCAATGGCACCCTTGCCGTCGTACGCGAGATGGACGTCGTATCCGGCCATGCGCAGCAGTACCGCGGTGCTGTCCGCCACGTCGCGATTATCGTCGACGACAAGCACGCAGAAATCGGGCGCGCCCGGCTTGGCCCAGCCCATGCCCGCGCCTTTCGCCGTCGATGAGACCTGCGCTGCCGGAGCGGCGGGGAGCCGCACGGTAAACTCGCTGCCCTGATCCTTCCCGGCGCTGTACGCCACCACCGAGCCGCCCTGCATTTCGACCAGGCGCTTGACCAGCGTCAAGCCGATACCAAGTCCGCCCTGCGAGCGGTCGAGCGTGCGATCGACCTGCGTGAAGAGTTCGAAGATGCTCGATAGCGACTCCCGCGGAATTCCGATGCCGGAATCACGCACGCGAAAAGCGACTTCGTTTCCGTCCCGAGCCGTCGTCAGCGAAATCTGTCCTCTCGGGTCGGTGTACTTGGCGGCGTTATTGATGAGATTCGCGAGTATTTGCGCGAGGCGGGCAAAGTCGGCCTTGACGTGCACGGGCTTGCGCGGCAGCAGCAGAGTGAGCGTGTGCTCGTGTGCATCCACGAAAGGCCGGCTGGTCTCCACGGCGGCGGCAACGACTTCGGCGACATCGACCGACTCGATCTTGAGATCGATCTTGCCCTGGGTGATCCGCGAGACATCGAGCAGGTCGTCGACCAGGCGCACAAGCTGCTTGAGCTGCCGGCTTATGACGTCCCTGGCCCAGCTGACCTTGGACGCATCGACCTCGCCCTGCTGCAGGACGTGCATGGCGTTGGTGATCGGTGCAAGCGGGTTGCGCAGCTCGTGCGAGAGCATCGCCAGGAATTCGTTCTTGCGCCGATCCTGCTCGTGGAGCTTTCGGTACAGCAAGGCATTGTCGAGCGCGATTGCGGCGCGGCTCGCGAGGTCGGTCGCAACTGAAAGAAGATCGGGATCGAAGCTGCGCCCCGACGGCCCTATCGCCAGCGTCATCACGCCCACGCTGCGGCCGCGCGCAAGGAGAGGCAGCACCACCAGCGATCGGATGGGGACTCCGCGCGGCAGCTCGAGGCAATCGCTGCACCGCACTTGGCCGGGCCGCACCGCGCTGTCCGCCGAAGGAATATCCAGAAAAGTTTCGCCTTGCCCGCTCGTCATCGCTCGTTCGATCGCCTGCCGCAGCCAGTCGTTGTCGACCTGCGCCAGAGACTCTGTCGATAAGCGCCGCTCCGGCGGCGGCCCGGCCCATGCGAGGCGCGTGCCGGGCTCGAGTCCATCCTCCCCACCAAGCGTGAGTGCGCACACATCGGCAAGGAAGGGAACCGCGATCCGCGCCAGCTCGTGCGCGGTGGCATCGAAATCCAGCGATCCCGACAATGCGACGCTCGCGCGCGCCAGAAATGCCGAGCGTTGCGTCGCGCGCTCGGCGGCCGCGCGAGCGGCACGCTCTTCGGCCAGCGAGATGTGCTCTTCCGCCTGTCGTTTCGCCTGCTCGGCAAGCAAATACAGATCGACGAAAACCTTCACCTTGGTGCGCAGGATCTCGGGAACGACCGGCGAGATCATGTAATCGACTGCGCCTAGCGAATATCCCTTGCTGGTTCGCACCTCGTCGGTGTAATCGGCGGTGATGAAGATGATGGGAACGTGCGCGGACTTGGCGCGGCTCCGTATCAGCGCCGCCGTCTCGAGACCGTCGAGTCCGGGCATGTTGACGTCGAGCAGGATGACCGCGAAATCACGCTGAAGAACCTGCTTGAGCGCTTCCTCGCCCGAAGTTGCCGTGAAGAGGTTCTGATCAAGCTCTTCGAGAATGGCGCGGAAAACGATGTGCTTCTCCGGCCGGTCGTCAACGACCAGGATATTGGCCTTGCCGGTAACTTCGTGCATCACGGCAATTGCATCCTCGTCGACGCGTTGGCTTTCAGCGGCAAAGCCATGCGCGAAGCACTGCGACCATCAGCTCGGTATCGACGGGCTTGGACAGATAGTCCCAAGCCCCCGCCTCCATGCACTTTTCACGATCGCCCTTCATCGCCTTGGCCGTGACGGCGATGATCGGCACGTCACGGCATGCGTTGATCTTCCTGATCTCGCGAATGGTGTCGACACCGTCGATCTCCGGCATCATGATGTCGATCAGCATGACATCGATGTCCGGCTGCGCCTGCAGATAGCGGATCGCATCGCGGCCGTTGTCGTGCGCCACGACCACCATCCCGTGATCCTCGAGCAGCGACGAGAGCGCAAAAATGTTGCGCATATCGTCATCGACGATCATCACCCGCTTGTCCCTGAGCCCGTCGGTCGCACTGTGCAGGGCACGCAACACCGCGCGCTGCGCCTCAGGGATCTTCGCCGGGTCGCGATGGAGGAAGAAGCTCGCCTGGTCGAGCAGCCGCTCGGGCGAGCGAACGTCGCGGACGACCGTGCTTCTGGCGAGGCTGCGCCAGGGGTTGAGGCTCGCCGTCTCCTTGCCGGCGCCATAGACAATGATGGGTACAAAGTCGAGAACCGGCTCGCCGTTCGGTTGCTCCGTCGTCGACTCGCCATTGAGCGATGGCAGGCTGGCGTCGAGGACGATGCAGTCGACGCCGTCGCGAGCCGCGATCTCGGCCGCGCTGCGCTGGTCGACAGCGGTCAAGACGCGGATATCGTCGGCCGATAGGTACTGCACCAGGCAATCCCTCGTTTTCTCGTCGGCGGACGCAATGAGAAGATTCTTTTCCAGGCGCCGGGTAAATCGTTTGAGGCTGTCGAGCAGTCCGTCGATCACTTCCTTGCCTTGAATCGGCTTGGCAACGAACGCATACGCACCCGAGTTCAGCGCCTGCTCGCGCGACTCGTCGGTGGAAACGACCGCAACCGGAATGTGCCGCGTCGCAGCGTCGTTTTTTACCCGGTGCAGCACGCGCCAGCCGTTGATGTCGGGCAGGAAAAGGTCGAGGGTGATCGCCGAAGGCTTGAACTGCGCCGCCAAAGCGAGCGCTGAGACGCCCTGCGACGTCACGATGCCCTTGAAGCCCTTTTCGCGCGCCGCGTCGAGAAGAAAGCGCGCGAACACGAGATCGTTTTCGACGATCAGAAGCACTTCGTCGCCGAGCCCGACCGCGTCCCGGTCATCCCCCACTTCATTGACCAGGCGGCCTGCCGTTTGCAGCGAATCGGCCGGCGTCGGCGCGCGCGTCTGATTCGCCTCCGACCCAGCGCCGTGCTCGAGCGTTTCGGTGCGAGCGTCGTCGGCGGCAGGCAGCGTCTTGCCGTACGCAGTCGCTTCGGCGTTCGAGCGCGCAACGGCGCTCTTGCGCGCGGAGCGCGGCACGGTGTAGATCTGCGGCAGATACAGGGTGAAAGTGCTGCCGACGCGGGGCGTGCTGGTCAGGCGGATCTCGCCCCCGAGCAGACGTGATAGCTCGCGGCTGATCGCGAGCCCGAGGCCTGTGCCGCCGTACTTGCGGTTGGTGCTGCCGTCGGCCTGCTGGAAAGCCTCGAAGATGATCTGCTGCTTGTCGGATGAGATACCGATTCCGGTGTCGATCACGGAGAAAGCGATGACGTCGGACGCGCGATTCAGGTTCTCGTTTTCCGGGCTCCATCCGCTCGTGACCGGTTCGATCGCCAGGGTGACGTTGCCTTCGTGGGTGAACTTGAACGAGTTCGACAAGAGGTTCTTGAGCACCTGCTGCAAACGTTTGGAGTCCGCGAACATCGACTTGGGCAACCGAGGATCGAGACGGATGAAAAAGTCGACGTTCTTCGCTTCCGCGACGTGGCGGAACGTCCGCTCGACGTAGCGCCGCAGATCCGCGAGGAACAAGTCGGTCGGATCGACCAGCACGGTTCCCGACTCGATCTTCGACAGATCCAGGATGTCGTTGATGAGCGTGAGCAAGTCGTTGCCGGAAACGTGGATCGTCTTTGCGAATTCGACCTGCTTGGTAGTGAGGTTGCCTTCCGGGTTCTTGCACAACTGGTCCGAGAGGATCAACAGGCTGTTGAGCGGCGTGCGCAGCTCGTGTGACATGTTGGCAAGAAATTCGGATTTGTACTTCGACGTCAGCGCGAGCTGCTCGGCCTTTTCCTCGAGCGCCTTACGTGCCTGCTCGACTTCCTGGTTCTTGCGCTCGACTTCCTGGTTCTGGTGCGCAAGCAATCCCGCTTTTTCCTCCAGCTCCTGGTTGGTCTGCTGCAGCTCCTGTTGCCGGCTCTGCAGCTCCTGCGCCAGCGATTGCGACTGCGTGAGCAGGTCTTCGGTGCGCGTGTTGGCCTCGATCGTGTTGATCACGATGCCGATGCTTTCGGTGAGCTGATCGAGGAATGCCTCATGGGTCGGGCTGAAGCGATCGAACGACGCAAGCTCGAGTACGCCGCGCACCCGTCCTTCGAAGATCACCGGCAGCACCAGGATGTTCTGCGGCGGCGCAGCGCCCAAGCCCGAGAAGATCTTGATGTAGTCGAGCGGCACGTTGGAGAGCAGGATCTTCTCCGCCTCCGCGGCGCACTGGCCGACCAGGCCCTCGCCGACATCGAGCCGACTTCCCAGCATGGACTGACCCTTGCCGCCATAGCTTGCCAGCAGCGTCAGCCCCGGCTTCGAGCCGCTCGAGTCGAGCACGTAAAACAGCGCATGTTGCGCGCTCACCACCGGCGCAAGCTCCGACAGGATCAGCCGGCCGACGGTGTTCAGGTCCTTCTGGCCCTGCAGCATCCGGCTGAACTTGGCGAGGTTGGTCTTGAGCCAATCCTGCTCGGTGTTCTTGCGCGTCGTGTCGCGCAGATTGCGGATCATCTCGTTGGTGGTGTCCTTCAGCGCCGCCACTTCACCTCGCGCCTCGACCGTGATCGAGCGCGTCAAGTCGCCCTGCGTCACTGCGGTCGCGACCTCCGCGATCGCTCGCACCTGCGTGGTCAGGTTCGCCGCGAGCTGGTTGACGTTCTCGGTGAGTCCTTTCCATGTTCCCGCCGCGCCGGGCACCTTCGCCTGGCCGCCGAGCTTGCCTTCGACACCCACTTCGCGCGCAACCGTCGTTACCTGGTCGGCAAATGTCGCCAGCGTGTCGATCATGCCGTTGATGGTGTCGGTCAGCGCGGCAATTTCGCCCTTTGCCGCCACCGTGAGCTTCTGCTCGAGGTTGCCGTTGGCCACCGCGGTCACGACCTTGGCGATACCGCGCACCTGGCTGGTCAGATTGCCCGCCATGAAGTTCACGCTGTCGGTCAAGTCCTTCCACGTTCCGGCCACCCCCTGCACGTCGGCCTGCCCGCCAAGTCGTCCGTCGGTGCCCACTTCGCGTGCCACGCGCGTCACTTCCGCCGCGAACGAGCGCAGCTGATCCACCATCGTATTGATCGTGTTCTTGAGCTCGAGGATCTCGCCCTTCACGTCGACCGTGATCTTCTTCGACAGGTCTCCGCTCGCCACCGCCTTGGTCACGTCCGCGATGTTTCGCACCTGTGCGGTCAGGTTCGACGCCATCGAGTTCACGCTCTCGGTCAGGTCCTTCCACGTTCCGGCCACCCCCTGCACGTCGGCCTGTCCGCCGAGTATTCCTTCCGTTCCCACCTCGCGCGCCACGCGAGTCACTTCCGACGCGAACGACCGCAGCTGATCGACCATGGTGTTGATGGTGTTCTTAAGCTCGAGAATCTCGCCCTTCACGTCTACCGTGATCTTCTTCGACAGGTCGCCCGTCGCCACCGCAGTCGTCACGTCGGCGATGTTTCGCACCTGCGCGGTAAGGTTCGACGCCATCGAGTTCACGCTTTCGGTCAGGTCCTTCCACGTTCCGGCCACCCCCTGCACGTCGGCCTGCCC
>WNGK01001404.1_pt1 | contig 26059 bp, 25 predicted proteins | sample 5400601 | NCBI WGS metagenome assembly WNGK01 (sample SAMN13153376, study PRJNA577476) | soil metagenome | isolation source: 60 cm soil or saprolite under Garry oak tree replicate 1 | place: USA:California | collected 2016-06-15
GGACAACGTAAATCGTCTCCGGCTCGTGTGCGTGCACGTCGATGGCGAAACCAAAATCAGTCGGCAGGTTGCCGCTGATTTCTTTCCAGTTGTCGCCGGCGTCGTCGGAGCGCATCACGTCCCAGTGTTTCTGCATGAAGAGTACGCCCGGGCGCAAGGGACTCATGGCGATGTGGTGAACGCAGTGGCCGACTTCGGCGTCCTGGTCGGGAATATATTGGGACCTCAGTCCGCGGTTAATCGGCTTCCAGCTTTTGCCAGCGTCGTCACTGCGGAAGGCGCCCGCTGCGGAGATGGCGATCCACATCCGCTGCGGATTGCTGGGGTCAAGAATAATGGTATGCAGGCACATGCCGCCTGCCCCCGGCTGCCATTTGGGGCCGGTGCCGTGGCCGCGCAGGCCGGGAAGTTCTTTCCAATTCTCGCCGCCGTCGGTCGAGCGGAAGATGGCGGCGTCTTCCACGCCGGCGTAGACCGTATCGGGATCCTTGAGCGACGGCTCCAGATGCCACACGCGCTTGAATTCCCACGGACGCTGAGTTCCGTCATACCACTGATGCGTGGTGAGCGGCTTGCCGGTTTCGGCGGAGGCATCGTAAGCGAATTGGTTGCTGGCCACTTTTGGAGGACCTGGGGCCGGCGGTTCTGCGGGGGGCGTTCCCGGCTGGTGCCAGGTCTTGCCGCCGTCATCCGAGCGCTGAATGATCTGTCCGAACCAGCCGCTCGTCTGCGAGGCGTAGATTCGATTTGGATCAGCGGGCGATCCCTTGAGGTGATACATCTCCCAGCCGGCAAAATGCGGGCCGCTGACATCCCATTTTTCACGCTTGCCGTCTGACGTTAGAATGAATGCGCCCTTGCGTGTGCCAACCGATACTCGTACCTTGCTCATTTTTCCTCCTGGCTCTGATTTCACATCCGGCATCCTATCGCTCACCGATCTCGCTCTGCTTCAGCTCAACCCAGCGCAGGGCTTCCCGCCGGTCGGCGAACGCTTGCATCTCGACCACCCTGCCATTACGGACTGTGTAGACATCCGCAAGGCTTACATCCTGCCAATGGTTGCTACCCTTGGGGCGAACCCGGGCGTGAACAAATACGACGATCCGGTTGCCCGCAATGATAAACCGCTCCGGTTGGCTGTTTACCTCGGCCCAAGCGGCACGGGACTGCGTCAGATACTGTTTCACGCCATCTCGCCCATGATACCTGCCGCCGCGAGGGAACTCGGCCGGCTCGGTCCACTCGATCTGCGCATCGAGCGGCTCTACGGCTGCGGTCATATCGCCGCGATTGAACGCTGCGTACGCTCCACCCAGCGCCGTAACGACGTGTTCCATGTCCGGCGAAACATCCACGTTAGTCGGCTTCCGTGACTCCGTGCAGCCACCCAGATACAGCATGGCGAATGTGAATAAGATCAAAAACCGGCGCATACCTCTAAGACTCGAATCACAGCCAATTGGGCTCTCAACTCTTCGGGAAGTTTGGATCAGCGGTCACTTCGAGGATTTGTTTCGTGTGACGCTGGCTGTGCGCTGCCATAAACAGCACCCATTCGTATGCGTCCAATTGCTGGCCGAGCGGACTGTCGGAAGCATGCGCGCGCAACCCTGGCGTAGATTCCAGAAACGCGATCGTCTTGGTGCGGGTTTTAAGAAAACGGTCGAGGGTGTCGGCCGGAGTCCAGCGGCCGGTAGGCGTGACCGGCGGTGGCGCCTGCGCCTTGTGGCTCCGGTCGGGAATCATCGCTAAAACCATGGCGTCGATTTTCGCGGTGTCACGGTCGGCTGCTCTGGGAGGCGACTTCATGACCTTGTCGGTGATGTTTTGCAGGAGAAAATCTTCGACCAGAACGATGTGCTCCAGCGTCTCCGCTACCGACCAGCGGTCTGGCGCCGGCTTGAATTTCATCTCAGCTTCCGAAAGTTCCCCAGTTGCCGCGACCACCCCGTCGCGGGTCTCGTCGAGATACGTCGCGGCCTTTTCCTTGTCCCCTTGGGTGAGTGTCTGGCCGAACGCGACGCCGCACAAAAGTAGGAGCGTGCAGAAATTCAAGGCCGTTTTCTTCATGGCGGCTTCTCCGGGATTCAATCGAGAATCAAAAGACCCAGAGGACTATAAATATATCACTTGCGAAATGCAAGTAAAATGATAGTGTGGGGATGTGCGAAAACGACGCAAAGCCGAGCGCCGGTCGGAGTGTCCGCTGAATGCTTCGGTGGAGATGCTGGGCGACCGCTGGTCGCTATTGATCATTCGCGACATGATGCTGCGGGGGGCGCGGACCTACAAGGAATTCTTGCAGTGCTACGAAGGCATCGCGACGAATATCTTGGCAGATCGCCTGCGGAAGCTGATCGCTTACCGGATCATCACGACGGAGCCAGACCCGTCGGACGGGCGCAAGCTGACCTACCGGCTGACTGCGAAAGGAATCGATTTGGCGCCGGTCCTTACGGAAATGGTTCTGTGGGCAGCCGCGCACGAAGATACCGGCAATCAAGCGCTCGTCGAACAAATGCGCGAGGACAAGGAGAAGTTTATGGCGGGAGTGCGGCAACGCTGGGTCAGTAGTCCTTCACTGGGTCGCTCACCGCGCTCGGTTGCCATTCCCACCCCCAGTTTTTAATACCGCTAGTGCGATTCCAGCGGTGAACCAACGTAATCTCGGTCACATGGGGCATCGGAGATAGCATCTTTGGAGCCAGCCCGTCGTCCCCCTGGCGGCTTCCAGCGGGAGCGTCCCATGTCTCAAACATGCAGATTTCGTCCTCAGTCTGTGACCGTGATTTTTTTATTGGCCGCGGTGAGCTACGGCCAGGATTCGCAATCTTTGGGAGATGTGGCTCGCCAGGCGCGTCAGAAAAAAACACAAGTCAACAATACGCCGGGGAAAGACCTGCAGGCGCGTAAAGTCGTTACTAACGACGAGATTGCTGAACAGGCGGCGTCAACTGCGGATGGTTCCGGCGCCGATCAAAGCCATGAATTGGCATCTCATCACACGTCTTCAGAGCCCGGCAAATTGTCGGCCGAGCGGTGGAAGGCGCTGATTCAAGCGCAAAAGAACGTGGTCAGCTCTCTGCAAAAACAGATCGACAAGCTTAATTCCTCCATCCACTTTGTCGAAGCCAACCTCTACGTGAACGGACCGCAGTACAACAAGCGCCAGGCCCAAAAGCAGCAGGAAGTCGAACGCGCGCAGGCACAATCGGAAGAACAAAACAAACGCCTGGAGGACATGCAGGAATCCGCCCGCAAGCAAGGCTATGGTAACTCGGTTTACGATCCGTAGCCCCCGACGGGGTTTATCTACATGTGTGCACGTAAGATATAGCCTAGCTTGCTGGTTCCATTTGTTCAGCACCGACCCTTCCATAAAACATCGCATCATGCGAAATTAGTTTCATGGCCCTGGTTATCCGTCCCTCCCGCATTCACTCCGTTGGCGTCTACACTTCCACTCCCATTGGTAAAGGCGCGCGCATTGTTGAATACGTGGGTCCCCGCATCACGCAGGAGGAGGCGGATCGTCGCTATGAGGGGTGCGAACGCACCTATCTGTACGGTCTTAATGACGGCAAGACAATCATTGACGGAGAAGGCCTCGGCGCCTATCTGAATCATTCGTGCGAGCCCAACTGCGAAGTGGACGAGATCAAAGGCCGCGTCTGGATTTTTGCCATGCGCGACATCGCGGCCGGGGCGGAGTTGGTTTGGGATTACAGCCTCTACGATGACGACGATCCCGCCCCTTGCCACTGCGGCGCCACCAACTGCCGCGGCACCATGTATTCCGCGGAATGGATGGAGAAATTGCGCCTGCACGAGAGAGCCAAGCTCATCGAAAAGCAAGCCGGAGCAAGAACGCCAGTGCAGCGCAAGCACGCTAGAAAAACCAAACATAGAGAAGGGCGGAGGCGTCATCCAGCTCGCGCCGAGGGTTAAAGCCAATTTCGGCTGATCTGTGGTCAGACCTACTGGGCTTTTGCAAGCGTTTCTTGACCGTAGTCGGGTTGCGGAGCTGGCGTGGTTATCCGGTTTTCGTTGAAGCAGGCCTGTTTCACCCAGCTTCCCGAGTAGCGATTGCGGATTTCGGCAGGAATGTCGCTTGTCTTCAGCTCGGTAAATTCGAAGTCGATGCTGCCATCAGGATAGACCCGACCGAGCATGTATCCGTAAACGTAGGTCTTCGACTTTGCCAGATCGGCCAACGGAGGCAGCGGATAGCGCTCGGCGCCGGCAGTCCCAACGATCCAGCCGGGCAATATGCCTCCATCGTCTCGCCAGTGCTTGGTATTGAAGATGTCCAGCCTGAAGAAGTGCGAATGGCTTGCCAGCCCGTACACCTTCTTGTCTGGCTTCTGCAGAAGAGTCTGAGTTCGCGAATGTCCAACGCCAGAAAGGATGGGGCCCTCGACCGTCGAATTCTGCAGTGAGGGGAGCGGACGATGCGACGGTGACCGCCCGACTAAACCGGGCGGCGCGGAGAATTTTGCCGTTTCTCTCGCTGGGATTCAACCGAAAAACGCCGCCAGCAGGCAGATAGCGACGGTCGCGGGTCGACACCAAACGCCGGTTCTTTAAGCTTGAGCCGTCTTCCCGTGTTCGCGCCAGCCCTCGATGATCAGGTACAGCACCGGAATGAAAAATAAGTTGAGAATGGTGGACATGATCATGCCGCCAAACACAGTCGTGCCTACAGAGTGCCGTCCGTTCTCGCCGGCGCCGGTGGCTAGCACTAGAGGCACTACGCCCAGGATGAACGCCAGCGAGGTCATCAGGATCGGCCGCAGGCGGATGGTGGCCGACTGCACCGCGGCTTCCACCAACGGCAATCCGCGATGTCGCAACTGCTCTGCAAATTCGACGATCAAAATCGCGTTCTTGCTGGAGAGGCCGACCAGCATGACCAGCCCGACCTGGCAGAAGACGTCGTTCTGTAGGCCGCGCAGCCATTGAGCGGCCAACGCTCCCAATAGCGCCATGGGCACCGCCAGCAACACGATGAACGGCAGCACGAAACTTTCATACTGCGCCGAGAGCGTCAGGTAGACGACCAACGTACCCAACCCAAACAGAATCAGGGATGTTCCGCCAGCCTGCAGTTCTTCCAGTGAAAGGCCCGTCCAACTGTAAGCGAAGCCCTGAGGCATCTTCTTGGCGAGGTCATCCATGGCTTGGATGGCCTGGCCGGAACTATAGCCGGGCGCAGCGGAACCATCGATCTCGGCAGAGCGGAATAAGTTGTAATGGCTGATCACTTGCGGCGTTGTGGTCTGCGTGAAACTGATCAGATTTTCCAGTGGCACCATCCCGCCGCTATCGGACCGCACGTAGAACTCCTTCATGTTTCTCGCTTCCGAACGGAACTGCTTGTCTGCCTGCACGTAAACTCGATACGAGCGGTTACTGAAATCAAAGTCGTTAACGTAGGCTGAACCCATAAAGACGCCCAGCGTATCGGTGATCTGCGACAGCGGAACGTGCAAGCTCTTCGCCTTCTCGCGGTCGATCGTTACCAGGTACTGCGGGTCGTTCGCCGTGAACGGCGTGTAAAGTCCGACCAGATCCTGGCGTTGGCGAGATTGAGCGAGAATCGTCTGCGCGGCGGCCGCCAGTTCCTCCAGTTTGTGAGCGGCCTGGTCTTGAACGATGAACTGAAAACCGCCGAACGCTCCCAGTCCGTTGATCGCAGGCGGCAAGGTGGCAAAGACAATGGCTCCCGTGATACCGAACAATCGGGGACGAACACGGTTCAAAATGGCTGTTGCTGTGTGAGCGTCGCCTTTGCGCTGGGAGTAGGGCTTCAGCGGAACGAAGATTAGTCCCTGGTTCGATGCGCTTCCCGAAAAACTGAAGCCGGCTACTGAGAAAGTTCCCTCGGATTCCGGCACATCGGCAAGCAGGTCGGAAACCTGTTTGCCAATCGCTTTCGTATATTCCAGCGATGCTCCTGACGGTGCTTGCACCACGATAATGAAATATCCCTGGTCTTCGTCAGGAACGAAAGCCCTCGGCACGCGCGTGAACACAAAATAAGTTAGCCCCAGACCGGCGAAAAACAGCACCACCATCGCCAACTTGTATTCCAGCACGTAATGCAGCAAGCCACGGTACCCGCGCGTAAGGACAACGACGGCGTCGTCAAACTTTCGCAGCCACCACCACTTTTGCCGGTGGGAGTCGCGCAGGAAAATTGCCGCCAGCACCGGAGCCAGGGTGAGCGCGTTGAAGGCGGAAATGGCAATGGAAAATGCGATGGTCAGAGCAAACTGGCGAAACAGAATGCCGGTCGTCCCGGGAAAGAACGCCACAGGAACAAACACGGCCACGAGAACCAGCGAAGTGGCGATGACGGCGCTAGTAATCTCGGCGGTGGCTGCTGCCGCTGCTTTGCGGGAGTCGTGTTCGCCCTCAGCGATATGGCGCTCAATGTTTTCAATGACGACGATAGCGTCGTCGACGACCAGTCCGGTGGCGAGTGTGATCCCGAACAACGTCAGCGTATTGATGGAGAAACCGAGTAACTTCACAAAGACGAAGGTGCCGATCAGCGAAACCGGAGTGGCGATGAAGTGAATCATGGTCGTTCGCCAGTCACCTAGAAAGATGAAGATCACTAGGATAACCAGCAGGATCGCCGAACCTATCGTGAAGACGACGTCGCGGATGGATTCACCGACCGCGTCGGTAGTATCAAACGCCAGCTTGTAGTGCATTCCTGGAGGGAAGCTCTTGGAGAGCCGCTCCAGTTCAGCGATTGCGCGGCGGTCAACGTCGAGTGCATTCGCCGTGGAGAGCTGCGTGACGCCCAGGCCGATGGCGTCCTGTCCGTTGAATTGCAGGTCGGAACTGTAATCTTCGGCGCCCAGTTCTGCACGTCCCACGTCCTTCAGGCGAACCAGTGTGCCGTCGGCATTGGTCTTCAGAATGATGTTGTCAAACTGAGTGGGCTCGCTCAGGCGGCCAACTGCGCGGACGCTGATCTGATATTGCTGTCCCTGACGGGCAGGCTGCTGGCCTACCTGGCCGGCTGCTACTTCAACGTTCTGCTCAGCCAGGGCATTGACCACGTCGGGGGCAGTGAGTGCGCGCCCCGCCATACGCACGGGGTCCAGCCACAACCGCATGGAGTACTTCCGCTCGCCGAAAATGATGACATTGGCGACTCCGGGAATGCGCTTGAGCGAATCCCTCACGTAAACGTCGAGGTAATTGCTCATGAACAGCGTTGAGTATTTGTTGTTGTCAGAGATAACGGCCGCGCCGAAGACGAAGTTCTGCGACGTCTTCACGGTTGTAATACCGACCGCCTTGACGGCGCTGGGCAGCCGCCCTTGGGCGGTGTTAACCCGGTTCTGAATGTCGACCGTCGCGAGATCCGGATCGCGGGTCAGGTCGAAAGTCGCAGTAATGTTGCTGGATCCATCATTGCCGCTCGTCGAGGTGATGTATTTCATTCCCTCGGCGCCGTTGATCTGCTGTTCCAAGGGGATGGTAACTGCGCTTTCGACGGTCTGCGCGCTGGCCCCGATATAAAAACTGGAGACCCCAACTTGCGGCGGAGCCAGGTCGGGGAATTGAGCGATGGGAAGCGTGGGAATTACCGCTGCGCCCGCCAGAATGATCAGCAGGGCGCAAACCGTGGCAAACACCGGACGATGGATAAAGAAATCTACGAACATGAAACCGGCCTATACGGACGCAAAGATACTCTGCCCGTGTCGCTTGCCAGGCGACTTCTCAAGACAACAAGAAGCTGGAAACTCGAAACTCGAAACGGTAAACTAACTTTGCGGAATCACCGGCGCCCCGTCTAGCAGAAATTGCGTCCCCGAGATGATTACTTTGTCGCCCGGCTTGATGCCATCCTGTACTTCATAATCGTTGCCCACGGTCTGCCCGATCTTTAGCGGCTTCTGCCGCGCGGCGTAGGATCCACCGTTCTGCGGCTCGGCCACAAAGGCGAAGTATTGGCCCGCCAGACGGGAGACCGCAAGAACAGGTACAACCGGATTCTTATGAGTTCCCCACACGACACGCGCGCGAATGAACTGCGATTGCCTTAGTGCGTCATGGTTGTTGGCAACGCGCGCCTTGACCAGTATCGTCTGCGTGGTGTTGTCCACTTGGGGCGAGATAAAGCTGACGCGGCTTTCGGCCATCACTTTCCCTTCACCATCCAGTACCTGAACCGGTAGATTCATCTTGAGTTGAGAAGCGCGCTCGATCGGAGCGTAAACATAGACTTCCAGGCTGCCAGGCTTGTCGACGGTGGTGAGCAGGGTGGTTGTCGTAACCCGATCGCCCACATGCACTGGAACATCTCCGACGATTCCACTCCAGGGCGCTACCACCTTGTAGTAGTGCAACTGCACCTGCTGCTCGCGCACTTGGGCATCCAGCGAGTCAACCTGCGCTTGAGCAGCATCACGGGCGGTCTTGGCCTGGTCCAGATCTTGTTTGCTCACAACGCCCGCGGAAAAAAGTCCTTGCGCGCGCTCATATTGCTGTTGGGTCCAGTTCAGGTTTGCCAATTGCGCAGCCTTGGTGCTCTCCTGACTCTTCACCGTCGCCTGTTGTTTGAGGGGGTCAATCTCCATCACAGGCGCGCCGGCCGCAACTCGGTCGCCCGAGTGGACATAGATTCGCGTCACTTGCCCTTCTACCTGCGGCATGAGAACCGCCGAGTCGCGCGATTTCAGCGTAGCGACGTACTCCGTGGTGTCATTCACCGGCACAGCCCGTGCCTCTTGCACTTTCACTGGCATACCGGCCGATGAGTCGGCTTTAGGATTCTGAGAACCGCCGCCCGAGCAAGCTAGTGTCGCGCCTATGGCCCCCCCAAGACCTGCCAGCAACAAGGTTTTGCCGACGGGATTTCGAAAACTCGTTGCCATGGATTACGAATACTCACCGTGGAGTGCGAGCTGCCGTTAATACTCTAACCCGAAGTTCGGCTTAGGTAAAAATCACCCAGTTCGTTGGACGAAGAGTCGAGTCAAACGTTTCACCCCGCCTAACAGGTTATCCGCCGGGCTCCTGAGACGCAAGATTAAGTGTGAATTCCTAATTTCCCCGCCGGAGGAATGAAAGGAGGAAAGGACTTGCATAGCGAGAGTTGCCTCCGCGCCCGTCGCCTTTGCCACTCTGCTACATTGTTTCGGATGAAATCTGTCCCCATCAAGCCCGGGCGCAGCTTTGCCAGCGACAATAATGCCGGAGTGCATCCGGAAGTCCTCGAGGCCCTTGCCCGGGTAAACCAAGGCCACGTCGTGGCTTATGGCGACGACCCTTATACGCGTTCGGCGATCGAGAAGTTTCACGAACATTTCGGTTCAGACATTGATGTTTTCTTCACATTCAACGGAACCGGCGCCAATGTTCTCGGACTTCAATCTTTGACTCGTCCTTACCACGCCGTGCTCTGCAGCGAGTATGCGCACATTTATACCGACGAATGCGGCGCGCCTGAAAAGCATACGGGTTGCAAGCTGATCCCGCTGCCGCATCACGACGGCAAAATCACACTGCATGACGTGCGCCACGCCTATCACGGTATTGGCGATCAGCACCACGTGCAGGTCCGGGTGGTCTCCATCACGCAATCCACTGAGATGGGCACTGTTTACCGTCCGCAAGAAGTTCGGGCCTTGGGGGAGTTCGCGCATGAGCGGGACATGTTCCTGCATATGGACGGCGCCCGCATCGCGAACGCCGCGGCTTCGCTCGGCCAGAATTTGCGCCATGCAACGCGCGATCTGGGCGTGGACGTTCTTTCTTTCGGCGGAACGAAAAATGGCATCATTGGAGGCGAGGCCGTCGTATTCTTCAATCGCAAGTTCAGCGAGGATTTCCTGTACCTGCGCAAGCAGAGCATGCAGCTCGCCTCGAAAATGCGCTTCATTGCCGCGCAATTCGAAGTTTTATTGACGAACGAGCTTTGGCGACGAAGCGCCGAACATGCCAACCGCATGGCTCGGCTGCTGGAGAAAGAACTCGCTCGCATTCCGGAGGTAAAAGTAGTTTGGGAGGTCGAAGCCAATGGCGTCTTCGCGCAGATTCCGCGTCATGCCATCGAGAAGATCAGGCAGCAATACTTCTTTTACACGTGGATGGAAGAGGAATCGGTTGTGCGCTGGATGTGCTCGTTCGACACGACGGAAGAAGACGTGAGGGAGTTCGCAAAAATCGTCGGGGAAGCCGTGAAAGGTTAAGCTTACCTCGCCTCATCTGGTTTTGCTTTTTGTCCTGCCTTTCACTAAATTGCCCTTTCTCCACTGAGTGCATTCATCCGGGTCGAAGAATCCAGGAGTCCTTCATGAACAGGAAGTGGTTCAGCGCTGTTTGCCCTCGTGGTCGCCGTGGCCTTACTCCTCGTCTTCAGCAGTTGCGGACACCGACAAGAATTGGTGTCGATCACGGTCCAGCCTACCAGTGAGACTTTCGGGGCCTCGAACATTCCGGTGTGATTGACAACGCCGGGGCGGGCGTGCAGCTCAGGGCCCTGGGTTCCTATATCCATCCACCGGTGACTAAGGACATTACGAACAAAGTTACGTGGGCGTCGAATGATACGCAAATGTTTTCAGTAAGCTCTACGGGACTGCTGACCGCTACGGGCTTCGCGTGGAGGCTCTCTAGTCTCGGCCCACGGTGACCACAAATAGCAGCGCTCGGGGACTGTCTTCATCCGGGGCCATCGCGACTGGATCCATGACCGCGAACGTAGTGTGTTTTACGAGCACCGGCTCCGGCGGCGGGTCGCCTATTCTGACGGTTAGCTTCGCAGGCCAGGGCTCCGGCACCGTAACCAGTTCGCCTGTAGGTATTATTTGTGCAAGCAACCAAGGGACATGCAGCGCAAGCTTTGCGAGCGGTACGACGGTTACCCTGATTGCCACTCCGTTTGGCGCCTCCTCAGTCGGGGGGTGGAGTGGAGGGTGCACAAACAGCACCTCCGTCTGCACTTTCTCATTGCAAAGCGACACGGCAGTGATGGCAAGCTTCAATTGAACAGCGGTCGATTACGAAGTAACCTGCACAGCGGACTACCTGATCGTTACTCCGTTTCAGTCAGCAACTTCCCCAGCGTGGGTTTGTGCTTCTCCGGCTTCTTCTTTTTCTCCAAAACAATCTTCCCGGCCGGAGGAGCACCCACCTGTTCCCGCGCCAACTCCTTGACCGCAGTCACGGCCCGAAACCGCTTCGCCTTTTTTTTGCGGGCCATGCGATTGCGTCCATCCTATTCCGTCTCGTCGCATCCATGTTGCCATAGCTTGGCAGCCGCAAAACTGTAATAATCATCTTCAGGAGCTGAATTCGACTGGTAACGACTAACGAACGGCAGGTAACGACCGCCCTATGGAAGAACGGGACTTTTTCGACGAACGGCAAGAGAAGAAGGTGGCCACGCTGAATTGTCCCCACTGCCAGCAGTCTGCCGAGTACGAAGTTACATGGGTGGTTCGCACCAAAAAGCGGCAACTCTCCGGCCGAGCCGACGAGCGTGACCGTGCCCGCTTCGCCAAAGCCCGCTCTTACATGCTTCGCAAAGATGATCTGATGGCCTGCAAGAACATGCGCTGCCGCAAGCGTTTCGACATCTCCGGCGTGCAGTCGGTTGTGTTTACGGAGTAAGCTGTTAGCACTTGGTCATTAGCATTTCGCCCCTCGAGTGTCGGAAGATCTCTTGTCCTGTCCCGTGATGTTTTCGTCTTTGTCAGGTACGACCTGTGCTGGCTATTGCCATGGCTAATTGCCAAGTGCCAATTGCAAATTGCTCGTTTATACTGACAAGTTTTCCTTGGCTTCAAGAAGCTGCACGAGAGTAAAGGAGTCATCGTTTGAAAATCCTGGTCTGCATGAAACAGGTGCCGCAGAAAGACGCGCCCCTCAAGCTCAACGAAACCGGCGCCTGGATCCGCGAAGATGTTTCGTATGAGGTCAACGAACCCGATGCCTATGCGCTTGAGGAAGCACTTCGCCAGAAGGAACAGCACAGCGGAGAAGTTGTCGTCATCACTAGCGGTCCGGCTCGGGCCCAGCAGGTGCTCCGAGAAGCCCTGGCTAAGGGTGCCGACCGAGCGATTCACCTTGAGGACAACGCTTTCGTCGGACTGGACGCTTTCAACACCGCCAAGGCCTTTGCCGCCGCCATTAAAGACGAGAAATTCGATCTCATCTTCACCGGCTTGCAATCCGACGACTACGGCTATGCGCAAACCGGCGTCGTACTGGCGGAGCTTCTGGGATGGCCTCACGCGACAATCATCATGCAGATTGAAAAAAAGGAGTCCGGCATTCGGGTGAAGAGGGAACTCGAAGCCGGTTACTTCCAGTTCGTGGACATGCCGCTGCCCGCGGTGCTCACGATTCAATCGGGCATCAACAAGCTGCGCTATGCCACGCTGATGGGCATCAAGAATGCGAAGAACAAGCCGCTGCGCAAGGTGGCGATAGCCGAAGTGAAGTCCGCCATTGGCGAAAATCTACAGAAGATCGAACGCCTCTACATTCCACAGAAGACGAAGAAGACCGAGCACATCGAAGGTCTGCCAGCCGAAATCGCAAAGAAACTGGTCGACAAACTGCGCAACGAACTGCGCGTGCTGTGAGAGTTCTTTCTGTCGGCAAGATTCATGTGGGGACAGCCGCTCCTCGGCTGTCCGGCCGAGCAAAGCTCGGCAGTACCATGCCAGAGGCAAGGAGCTTCGGACTAGAAGCTGATTTCTTATGCCCGATACAATTCTCGTAGTCATCGAACAACGCGAAGGCACACTGAATCGCGTCTCCTGGGAAACCATTAGCGCCGGCCAGGCCATCGCCGCTGCTACGCGCTGGACTCTCGAAGCCGCAGTGGTTGGTGCCAAAGTCGCGGAGCTCGCCAGCGAAGTGGCGGCCAAGAAAGTCGCGAAGGCGTACGCCGTCGAATCGCCCAAGCTGGAACCTTACACTCCTGACGCCTTCGTGGCAGCGCTCAAGCAATTCATCACCGCAAAGCAGCCCAAGCTTGTACTCATGCCCCACACCTATCAAGTGCGCGACTTCGTCCCCAAGCTGGCGACGGCGATGGGTCGCACCGTAATCAGCGACTGCATCGGCTTCAAGCACGAGAGCGGAAAGCTCGTCTTCACCCGCCAGATGTTCCAGGGAAAATTCTCTGCTGACGTGAGCTTCGCATCCGAGGCTCCGTGGTTTGCCACCTTTCAGAATGGCGCTTTCCGCGGAGACAAGGCTGAAGCCGGTGCTAGTGCGGCTCCGGTCGAACCCGTGAGCGTGGAGATTGCCGACAACCTAGTTCGCAATAAGCCGCAAGAAGTTTTCAAGGAGGCGAAGCAGGCCGTCGACCTCACGCAGGCGGAAATTATTGTCTCCGTTGGCCGCGGCATCAAAGAGCAAAAAAACATCGAGCTGGCCAAGCAACTCGCGGACGCGCTGGGCGGAGACCTCGCGGCGTCCCGTCCCATTTGCGATTCCGGCTGGCTGCCCATGGACCGCCAGATCGGCTCATCCGGTCAGACCGTGGCGCCCAAGCTTTATCTCGCTCTCGGCATCAGCGGCGCCATTCAGCACATCGTTGGAATGAAAGGCTCACGCACGATCATCGCGGTGAACAAAGATCCCGAAGCACCTATCTTCGAGATTGCAGACTATGCCATCGTTGGCAACTTGTTCGACATCGTCCCGCCGCTGATTGAGGAAGTTAAGAAGGCGAAGGCGGGGGGGTAGTTTCGAGTTTCAGGTGTATTCCGAGGGGGAAGGAAGGGGCTCGGATTGAGCCACAAATATCAAGATCTCATCGTTTGATTCTCGCGTGACCGAAGGTTTTCCTAAGATTGAGATCCATGGCTTGACTTCGCAACTGCGTCGTGCCGTCTCAGTAGCTTCGAACATTGCCGAAGCCCAAGGCCGGCTAACCAGAGGCGAGTTTTGTCACTTCCTCGGCCAGGCAGGGGGCTCGCTGCTTGAATTGGAAACTCAGCCGGCAATTGCCGTTGATTTGCGCTTTCTTGCTCAGGCCGAGTTTAAAGAGCTGGAAGAAAGAATCCTGCGAAGTTCGAATCGATCCCAGTGCATGAAACTGGAACAGAGTAGTTCGTGGACGCGCGGTCGCGCTTGCGCCACACCAAACTTGAAACTCGAAACCTGAAACTCGAAACGTATGCTGATTTTCCGCAAACCCATCGAAGGCATTGAGCGGCCGCAGATGCCGGCCGATGCAGTCATCGTCGGCGGCGGACCGGCGGGCATGGCGTGTGCCTTACGTTTGTCGCAGCTCATTGACGCGCACAACGTCAAGAACTCCGATTCGCAGCTCAGCAAAGAAAACATCTACGTTCTAGAAAAAGCGCGCGAGATCGGACAGCACTGTCTTTCAGGTGCGCTGCTCGATCCGCGCTCCATGCGCGAACTGCTTCCCGGATTCGAGCAAGAAGCTCCGCTCGACGCCGAAGTCGGCAAAGAAGCTGTCTACTTTCTCACCAAGAAGGGCAAGCTCAAGCTGCCGATCACTCCGCCGCCTCTGCGCGACCACGGCAATTACGTGATCTCACTCAACCGCTTTGTGAAGTGGCTGGGGGGCAAGGTCGAACAGACGGGCATCACTATCTTCACGGGCTTCGCCGGGTCTGAGCTTCTTTTTGACGGCGACCGCGTCACCGGTGTCCGCACCGACGACAAGGGCGTGGATAAACAAGGGCGCCCGAAGTCCAATTTCGAGCCCGGCTACGACCTGCACGCCAAAGTCGTCATTCTCGCCGAGGGGCCGCGCGGGTCTTTAGCCAAGCAGCTCATCAATAAATTCGATCTTGCCAAAGACGCCAATCCGCAAACCTATGGCGTTGGCGTGAAAGAACTTTGGGAAGTCCCTTCCGGCCGCATCGCTGCGGGCGAAGTGATGTATACCCTGGGCTGGCCGCTGACCAGCAAAGAATATGGCGGCGCCTGGATTTACGGATCAAAGGACAATATCGTCTCGCTCGGTTTCGTCATCGGACTTGACTACCCCGATCCGCGCCTCGACCCGCAGCATGTCCTGCAGGAATTCAAAAAGCATCCGTTTGTCGGGAAGCTTCTCGAAGGCGGCAAGATGATCCGCTACGGAGCGAAGGCGATGCCTTACGGCGGATGGTGGGCAGTTCCGCCCGTCGCCGGCAGTGGATGGATGCTTGTGGGCGACTCGGCCGGCTTCGTCAACTCGGCGCGGCTGAAGGGAATTCATCTTGCGATCAAGAGTGGCATGCTTGCCGCAGAGGCCGCGTTCGAAGCTTTGAGCAAGGGCGATACCTCCGCCGCGACTTTGAGCGAGTACCAGAAAAAAGTCGAGCGCAGCTGGATCAAGGACGAACTCTGGAAAGTCCGCAACATGCACCAGGGATTCGAGCACGGACTCTACGCTGGCATGTTCCACGCTGCGCTGCAATTTGTTACGGGAGGACACGGTTTGCACAACCGGTATCCCGGAAAGGCTGGACATGAGCATATGCGCAAGCTCGCAGTGCTTCCTCCCGATCGAGGGTCAGAAGAGGCTCATCTGCTCGGCCCCGCCAAAGGTGACGGCAAGCTTACCTTCGACAAGCTGACTGACCTCTACCACTCCGGCACGAAGCACGAAGAGGACCAACCCGCGCACCTGGTCATTCACGACACCAATATTTGCGAGCAGCGCTGCGTGAAAGAGTACGGCAGCCCGTGCCAGAATTTCTGCCCAGCCAACGTCTATGAGATGCTCGACGACGCGTCCACCCCCAACGGCAAGCGCATCAGCTTGAACCCATCGAACTGCGTCCACTGCAAGACGTGCGACATCGCCGATCCGTATCAGATCATCACTTGGGTTCCGCCGGAAGGGGGTGGTGGTCCGAACTACGACGGCATGTGATATTCATGCTGTTGACGCGGGCGCCCGCGCCCGGGTGAAATTCACTGCGTAAACTGATTCGCCGAAGGGGACCTCGCGAATGAAGCTCGGCTGCGGAATTCTTCCTCTATCTAAGCAAGCGTTCTTTGCCGTACTGCTTTCACTGTCCGCTCTCGCACAGCAAGCCGCCCAGCCGGTGCAGCCAAATGCCACGCCCAAGCCGGTGACCGGGGCCGAGCGGCTGCAGCAATGGCGATTATCACAGATGCCCATGCTCATGGACGACTTCGGCGAGCTGGCGCGCTACCGAGAGGCCAATGCTGCTCTCCAGCCTCCTGCGCCCAGTGAGAACCGCGTCGTGTTCTTTGGCGACTCCATCACCGACATGTGGAAGCTCGACGTGTCATTCCCCGGCAAACCGTACATCAACCGCGGGATCAGCGGGCAGACTACGCCGCAACTGCTGATTCGATTCCGGCCGGAGGTGATCGACCTTCGCCCGAAAGTGGTTGTCATTCTCGCCGGGACCAATGACATTGCCGGCAACACCGGGCCCGAGAGTTTGGAACAGATCGAGGGGAACTACGCGTCCATGGCGGAACTGGCACGTGCGCATGAGATCAAGGTGATCTACGCATCGGTGCTCCCCGTGCACGAATACACGCCCGAAGCCGGAGACATGTTCACCCAGCGCCCTCCTGAGAAGATCGTGGCGCTCAATCGCTGGCTGAAGAACTATTGTGCGTCTTCATCTGTTGTCCCGCGAACCAGCTGCGTCTATCTCGACTACTTCAGCGCCATGGTTGACGATAAGGGATACATGAAGAAAGAGCTGGCCGACGACGGGTTGCATCCCAACGCTGCGGGATACAAGATCATGGCTCCCCTGGCGGAGGCAGCGATCGAGAAGGCGCTTATGGACCCTCCCAAAACTGCCCATTTGGGCTTCACCGAAATCAATGTAACCTCGCGTCGGCCCCGGCAATCTATAATGACAATGAGTTTCCGACTGCCCTGGCCTTAGGGGATACCCAGGCCGCGGCGGCGAGGGAAAGGGTTTGACGGACAACGAGTGTCCGTCCCTTATATTTCCCGAGGGCGCTGGTGGAAACGCCGGCGCCTCCCGGTCCTTCGAAGGACCATTGGAAAGGAAACAGCCGCCGGGATTTCTCCTCCCTGCCTGTTTGTTTCCTTTTTCCAGAACAAGCTTTTCGCCATTAGCTTTTGGCTCTTAGCTCGATCCGTTCCCGACTACGGGCGCGAGAAACCTAAGAGCTAAAAGCACAGGAGCCAAGAGCCTGGTTCTCACCGACAAATTCGGGCGCGCCATCACCGACCTGCGGATATCGATTACCGACCGCTGCAACTACAAGTGTGTTTACTGCCGCACGGGGACTGGAGGTGCGCTCTACGGAGATCTGCCCTTCGAAGACTATCTGCGGATGGCGCGGGTGCTGGTGGGGATGGGGATTACGAAGATTCGGTTGACTGGCGGGGAGCCGTTGCTGCGCAAGGGTGTGGTGGACTTTGTGCGTGAGTTGGCACAACTCCGTGCGCCGGACGGCGGAAGCGGCGGCGAGCCGCTCCACATCGCTCTGACCACGAACGGCCACCTGCTAGCCGATCTTGCTCAGCCGCTCAAGGATGCGGGCCTCACTCGCGTGACGGTCTCGATGGACGCGGTCGATGCCGATCGCTTCGCCCGCATCACCCGCGTGCCCAACGGATACGATCACGTGCTTGCCGGCATCGGCGCTGCACGCCGTGTCGGACTCTGGCCGGTGAAAGTGAATTGCGTGCTGCTCCGCGGATTCAACGAAGATCAAGTCGTCCCCTTTGGAAAGTTTGCGCGTGAAGAAGGCGTCACCGTACGCTTCATCGAATTCATGCCGCTTGAAGAGGACCGCGTGTGGTCGCCCGACACCGTGGTTGCGCTCGACGAAATCCTGGCGCGCATGGCCGACTATCGGCGGCTGGTCGAGATCCCGCACGCGCGCTCGGAAACCGCCCGCCGCTACCGCTTCGACGACGGCGTCGGCGAGATCGGCATCATCGCGCCCGTCACGCATCCTTTCTGCGGACAGTGTAGCCGAATACGCATCACCAGCGACGGAAAGATCCGCACCTGCCTGTTCTCGGTGTGGGACCACGATCTGCATGCCCAGATGCGCCGCGGCGCTAGCGACGAAGAGTTGGCAGAATTTATTTGCGGAGTGGTGGCGAAAAAAGAGGAACGCCATCACATCGGCGAGCCGGATTTTGTGCCGGCGTCAAGGACGATGGTGCACATTGGGGGATAGCTGCCAGTTCTCAGCTGTCAGTAGCGTTTCCCCCCGACAGAGTGCGCCGTGAACGAATGTCTCCTTCCTGAAATGCAACATCAATCCGTCAAAATCCGGATTCGTGGTTTTTTCTTAGCGCCAGCCAGGGGGCGCAGGCTCAAACCGGTACCTGCCTAGGTTTCGAGCGCAACCATTACCCCGGCGACGCGAATCTGAAAGGCTTGAACCCTGCCACCTCCCCCGATCCTTTCCTCGGGGCAGGACTCACTGATCGAATGGGGACGGGTCGAGAGCGGTCCGGCTCTTGCCCGTTGGCGCGCCGACGGTGCACAATACTCGCGGAGCCGGGCAACTGTCCTTTGGATGCCTTCGAAAAGGTATCTTGGGGAGACTGGCTGTGAAAGGAAACACCAGCAGCTTCAACATCCCCGCAGGCTGGGCGCTGACGTCGAATTGCGGATCTTAATCAAGGGTCGGCTAAACGATAACGCGCAGTGGGTCTGCTGCAGCCGCTGTGAGCTTTCAACATCCCCGTTCCAAGATGAAGCTGACGAAAGCAGTTTTGTTGCGGCTTATTTGGAGCTGAAGGCGAGCCACAACATGGGCACCGTTACTGCCGTTTGCAGTCTGGAGAACTATCTCGTCCTTCCCTAACTACATTGTCTTTTGCGGCGTGCACTTTATGGCCAGCCGCAGATGCGGTAGAATGATGACATCCTCCATGTCCGACCGCACCTTCACTCTGGATGAAGCTCAATCATTACTGCCCGTACTTGAGTCGCTTCTGCGCGCCGCCATCGCCGGTAAGGAACTGATCGAGGACGTTGAAGCCGAGATGCAGGCCGTAAACCATCGCATCTTTCTCAACGGCGGAACTTCTGTGGATATTGTTCCACTGGCTCGTCGCAAGGCGGAGCGCGTCAAGGCTGAGCAGCGTGTGCGCGATGCGCTGGCAGAAATTGATTCCATCGGGGTGCAGGTCAAAGACATCGATATCGGCCTGTTGGACTTCCCCTGCACGGTCGAAGGCCGCACGGTTCTGCTTTGCTGGAAGCTGGGCGAGAAAAGCATCACGCAATGGCACGGGGTGGAAGAAGGTTTTGCAGGCCGCAAGCCCATCGACGAGCGCATCGCCAAGGGAAAGAGAACAAACTAACGCCTGGCTGCTGCGTTAGAGATATGAGATGAGGCCTACAGGCCTCCGAGCGGTTGGAGTTCCTACCAAACGAAACTCCTAGTCCCGACTCCAGCAGGCCGCGCAATCCTCGAAAACGAGGGGTTCTGTTCTTGCCGAATCCTGCTCTGGCTCTGAGATGTGGCGGAGATAATGCGTGGCTATCTGACTCATTCTGAGCACGCTTCTTACTGTTCTTCGTTGAGTGCGGTGCGCAGAGAGACGAGCAGCTGATGGACCTTCTCGGGGTCTGTTTCTTGGGCGATCTGCCGGCACAGATCCCTGACAGCGGTGCCCTGTACTCCAGACATGCTTGGAATTGGTCCTCGCCTGGTTCCAATTATTTTACGACATGAAAATAATGAGTCTATCAAGTGGTTTCCCTAGCGCAAGTGCCTTAGTAGCAGTGAATTGCGGGCTTGCTGTCTTGGCCTTCGGGGTCCGGCAGTCTAGGGCACCGGGCGGCGGAACAATCAGATTCCAAACAACTTTCAGATGAGCAACATCCTCATACTCGAGGGGTTTATAGTAAAAGCACTTCGACGAGAGCATTTTTTGGATACTTGGTATGACTGGTAAAGAGAACCTTGCGTCTGGACTGGCGTGCTCAGTCGGGCAAGGTTGAACGTCCGGCGTTCGCTTGGAGAACTTCGCCTCATCTCCCCACACGAGGGCGGTGCGGCCAAAGGAACTACAATGAACCTCTATCGGTCAAGTTTTTTGGTGTTGCTCGTAACCGTGTTACTGATGCTGTCTTTTTCGCCAGCTTCGTCCGCGCAGGTTGCGGTGGGAATTTCGGTTAGGATCGGCCCGCCAGCGTTGCCGGTTTACGCGCAGCCCCTTTGCCCCGGCCCCGGCTATTTCTGGACGCCCGGGTACTGGGCTTGGGATGACGACGATGGCTATTACTGGGTGCCCGGAACCTGGGTACTCGCCCCCGTTGGGATGCTCTGGACTCCTGGCTACTGGGGTTGGAATGATGGACTCTACGCTTGGAACGGCGGCTACTGGGGTCCGCACATCGGCTTTTACGGTGGCATCAACTACGGCTTTGGCTACACCGGCGTCGGCTTTTTCGGTGGGGAGTGGCGAGGGGACACATTTTTCTACAACCGTAGCGTCACCAACGTGAACGTCACCAACGTGACCAATATCTATAACAAGACGGTCATCGTGAACAACAATGCCCGTGTCAGCTTCAACGGCGGCAACGGCGGCGTCCGCGCGCGGCCCACTCCTCAGCAGGAAGCTGCAGCGCATGAACGGCACTTACCTCCGATCGGCGAACAAGCGAAGCACGAGCAGGCAGCACGAGGCAATCGTCAGCTGTTTGCTTCGGCAAACCACGGCCGGCCGGCGATTGCTGCCACTGCCAGACCAGCGGAATTCAGCCGCGGAGTAGTACGGGCAAAAGCTGCGGGTGCGCCCTATCATCCGCCGAAGATCGCGCCCAGAGAGGCGGTCGTCCGTGGCGGTGCTGGCGGCAACCGCTCCTCTGGCGCTAACAACCGCGCATCTACCCCGCCCAATCGGAGCAACGCGGCTCCCCGTGGAAACAACGCTCGTCCTGAGTCGTCGCGCAGCACTTCAACGGCGCGTCCGAATGCGAATCGTCCGAGCGAGAACCGTCCGAACGAGAACAAGGCGCGGAACGATTTCCATCCACCAGCTTCTTCGCGTTCGGCGACTCCGCGCACCGAGAAGTCCCCGAGCCGGACTAACGATCGTCCGCCAGCGCGGGAGTCTCGTGCGCCGAGTTCATCTCGTCCGGCAAGCGCGCCCCCTTCGCGGGAGAATCGTCCGCCACAACGGGAGGCTGCGCCAACGCCACGGCGCCAAGAGAGCGCACCACCCACGCGCCACGAAAGCGCACCACCCACGCGCCACGAAAGCGCGCCACCCGCGCGCCACGAAAGCGCGCCACCTCCACGGCGCGAAAGTGCACCTCCACAGCGCGAGAGTGCCCCTCCGCCGCGCCGCGAAAGTGCACCGCCGCAAAGGAAGGAAGTTCCTAAGGAACCGGGCAAGGGACGGTGAGAATCAGTGGATAGTATGCAGAGGCCAGCGGCTGGTTTTGAGCTGCTGGCCAGTTTCCTAGTCAGAGAGGCGTGGCTCCCAGACGAGTACGAAATCGCAGAGGAAGACTGGCTGCAAGGCACGGAGAGGCGCAGAATCTGTGCAAGCCCGTCTGGACCTACCGTTCTACCTCCCGAGCAACGGTAGCGGCGCTGGTTCGGCTCCCGCAGAGTGGTACAAGTGTGCGTGACAGCGGAATTTTCTCTGCTACAATTTTTTAGCAGGCGTCGGGCTGGAGCGCGGCTGGCGGATCGATTATGAAGTGAGGCAGGCGTCCCAAGGAGTCACAACGACCATGTCACCTACCAAGCAAAAACTCCGCCTGGCCGGCGCCTTCACCGCGCTCGCAACCTTTGCCTTTACCCTCGGGTGCCGCGGCTTCTTCGTAAATCCCACGCTCACGACAGTCACCGTGGGACCCACCGGCTTTACCCTTCCCGTCGGATCAACGCAGCAAATGAGCGCCACCGGTACGTTCAATGACGGCAGCACAAAGACCCTTACTTCCGGCGTGGTCTGGACCAGTTCGGACGGAAATGTGGCCACGGTAAGCAGTTCGGGCCAAGTTACTGGAGTGGCGGCAGGAACAGCGACGATTACGGCCCAATCCGGAACAATTACCGGCACCGCGAGCATCACCGTATCGCTTACCAACGTGACCGGGCTCACCATCAGTCCAACCAGCCAGAGTGTACGCATGAATGGCGGCACGACTACCTTCCAGGCTTTCGCCACAATTTCTGGATCTAGCACACCGGTTGATGTGAGCGCGCAGGCCAGTTGGAGCATCGGTACTCCGGCGAACTACACACTGTCGCAGGGTGTAACACCCGAAACGGTTACTACAACCGCGACCGCGACCAGCGGGGAAATCGACAATATTACGGCGACCTACACAAGCGGTACTACTCAGTTTACGGCCACGGCGAAGGTGACCGTTACACAGTAGCTATAACGCCGGAGTTTTCTGGGGTAACCGGCCGAGATGTAGGCGCCGGGCTTAATGGCCCGTGCTCTCATTCCATGCCCACTCGTAATATGGCAATCCTTGAGCACGGAACGATATGATCACACGCAGGAACCGTTGGGAGGCGCAAGGAGGTAGAGCGCTGCCGATCTAGTAATCTGGCCGACCATGTCCAACATTCGCTGCATCGGTATTGCCACCGGAGGCGGGGACGCTCCCGGTCTCAACGCCGTCATTCGCGCCGCTACCAGGGCGGCCATTCTAAAGTACAAATGGAAGGTCATTGGCATCCCCGATGGCTTTGACGGCCTTATCTGGCCGGAGAAGTCGTTTGAGCTTACGCTCAAGGAAGTTTCTGGAATCCTGCCCCGCGGTGGCACCATCCTCGGAACCACCAGCCGCGGCAATCCTTTCCAATACAAGACGGGCGAAAATCGTGGAGAAGTCCGCGATATTTCCGATCAGGTGATTGCCAACGCGGGCAAGCTCGGCATTGACGCCATCATCAGCATCGGCGGCGACGGCTCGCAGAAAATCGGCCACGAACTTTTCCTGAAGGGGATGAAGATCGTTGGCGTTCCCAAGACCATCGACAACGATCTCTCCGCGACGGACGTGACCTTCGGATTCGACACTGCTCTGCACACCGTCACCGACGCCATCGACAAAATCCATACCACGGCTGCATCGCACCATCGCGTGATGGTGGTTGAGGTCATGGGTCGAGACTGCGGTTGGATCGCACTCGAAGCCGGCATTGCCGGAGGAGCTCACATCATCCTCATTCCGGAAATTCCGTTTACCCTCAAGCGCGTCTGCGAGCAGATTGGGGGACGCGAAAACGTGGGCCGGCGCTTCACCATCGTAGTGGTGGCGGAAGGGGTCAAGCTGCCGCTGGAATTAAAAGAGAACCGCCGCGCCAGTCCGGTGGGAAATCTGCTCGGCAATGCCATCGCCACTGGTGCGAACAAAGAAGTGAGGATCAGCGTGCTCGGGCACATTCAGCGCGGAGGATCACCCTCGCCCTTCGATCGCATTTTGGCTACGCGCTTCGGCGTGGCCGCTGTCGACCTGATAGCCGCCGGCGGCTTCGGCATGATGGTTGCGTTGCGTGGCGAATCCATCGTCTCCGTGGATGTGGCTCACGTCATCGGCCATCTCAAGTCCGTCGATCCGCAAGGTGAGATGGTGCGGACTGCGCGGGCGATTGGAATTGGATTTGGAGACTGAGGAAGGTGATTGTGGAATGGCGAAACCATCAACCATTGTCACTCGGCAATCGGCAATGGCTTCGCCCTACTCTTTCAGCATACTGTCAATCAGCGCATAAAGCTGGCTGCGGTCCACGACTTCCACAAATGGCTTGCCGGCGCGCTTGTTGCTGACCACGTAGAGGGTCGGGGTGTGGTTGATCGGGACTGTTTTGCCCAATTCCTTATCAGCATTGACCAGGGCCGCGAGTTTGCCCTCGGGATCAACCACAAAAGGCAGGTCGACCTTGTGCTCGGCGGCGAACTTCTCCGCAAAGCCGCGCAGGTTCTGCGGAGTGATCTCGAGCTGATTGCTGAAGATGTAGTCGCGAAATTCGTTGCCCAGGCTTTTTGAATGAGTGTCGAAGTAACGTGCTAGAACGGCCGCATCGAACGACCATGTGTGAAAGGGCAGGGGGAAATCATGGCGCACCACAGGAATCTTGTAAGTCTTGGATGCTTCTTCCACCAAGGGCGCGGCGCGGCGGCAGTCGGGACATTGCAAGTCCTCAAACAGCACGATGGCTACGGTCGCGCCCTTAGGCGGACGCAAAGCCGGGTTCACCGCGCTCTGCGCGGATGCAAGCCAGCCGGCGTTCAATGCAAGGACAGCCAGAAGGGAAAAAAACTGAGTCCAACTTTTTGTCATGATTCGTGCCATAGGGTCGGATACGCTCCAAACTCGCTCTCCATACCGGAGATCTGCCACGAAGCAAACCGCTCACTGTTAGACGCGTCGATCCGCGGTTCGGTCGCCTGCTGCGCGGCCCGCATTGTATCCATGGTAACCGAAGGGGCGCAGCAATGTCAGGCCTCCGCGGGTTGTAGGAATCCAAGACCAATCGCAGAGCGCGCGATCTCGGCGGCAGGGCTCCGTGATCTCGGCAAATTGCCGTTCCCCCGGGGAACAGGTGTATGCGGGGTAAACCTCGTAATGAAAAACCGCTACTGACACGCGCTATATTTGGGGAATCGGTTCTTCGGAGACATGTGCTGCTGTGCGATGCTTTCGCCAATCCGCTCCTCGCTTTGTCCTAGCCAGCGTGCTTATTGCCGCATCCGTGTTTATAGCCTGCAGAAGCGGCCATCGCGTGCTGGAGGTGGCTTATGTGTCGGCACCGCAAGCCACGCTTCGCGACCAGGTCGCGGCGGTCTACAACAAGAATGGCACGGTCAAGAACGGGGAGCGCGTGGAGGTTCTTGAGCATGAAAAGCGTTTCGCCCGGGTGCGCACCGCGAGCGGGATCGAAGGTTGGATTGAACAGCGCTATCTGGCAGATCAGAAGACCTACGACGGCGTGCAGAAGCTCACGCAAGACAATCAGAACGACCCGGTGCAGGCCACCGGCGTGTTGCGCAACGACACCAACCTGCACATCAGTCCCGGGCGCGAGACCGAACACCTATATCAACTCACGCAGGGAGCGAAGGTCGCGATCCTGAAACGCGACACCGCGGAGAAGCAGCCCACGGTGGTGATCTCGACTCGCGCCACGACCACGCCCGGAGCAAGGCCTAACGCAAAGAAGGGTTCCAGCCAGCCAGCGGCACCAGGGCTCGAAGACTGGTGGCTGGGTCGCGATAGCGCGGGGCGTGTGGGTTGGGTGCTGGCGCGAATGGTGGACGTTGATGTGCCCATCGAAATCGCGCAGTACGCCGAAGGGCAGCGCTTCGTGGCTTTCTTCGTATTGAATGAGGTGCAAGATGGCGATAAAAAAGTTTCGCAATGTCTCGCCGTGCTCACCGAACCTCATGACGGGTTGCCCTATGACTTCGATCAGGTGCGAGTCTTTACCTGGAACGTTAAAAGGCACCGCTACGAGACCGCGTACCGCGAGCACAAGCTCAACGGAGTGCTCCCGGTCACAGTGACGACTGAGAATTTCGATAAAGAAGGGGAGCTGCCGGTTTTCGTGTTGCGCGTGAAAGACGACAGCGGAAACGTCAGCGAGCGTAAATACAAATTGAATACGCCGATCGTGCGGCGAGTGCTGGCACCTGGAGAAGAGCCGGCGCGCAGCGTGACGAAGCGGCGGCGGCGCTAGGAGGGAACCCTTCCGCCGTAGCATACCTCACATTTTCGTAAAGACGTTGCTCGTTCCTTCTTCCGGTTACGTCTTCAGGACTCTCTTGGTTACAGGTCAGCCGTAAGACCAAGGCGCCAGATGTTGCAAGCCCCGTTTCTACTCGAGCTTAGCCGTAGAACTCCGCAATACTGGCAACCACCCAGCGCTGCTCGTCGTCCGTGAGTTCGGGAAACATCGGTAAGGCCAAGACTTCTTTGGCAGCGCGCTCGGCCTCGGGAAAATCTCCTTCGCGATATCCCAGATACGCGAAACAAGGCTGCAAGTGCAGCGGGATGGGATAGTAGATCTCGCTGCCGATCTGACGCGCGCTCAGGAATTCCCGGAGTTCGTCGCGGCGGTCAGCGCGGATGACATA
>WNGK01002009.1_pt1 | contig 26050 bp, 12 predicted proteins | sample 5400601 | NCBI WGS metagenome assembly WNGK01 (sample SAMN13153376, study PRJNA577476) | soil metagenome | isolation source: 60 cm soil or saprolite under Garry oak tree replicate 1 | place: USA:California | collected 2016-06-15
GTGTTCCCGCCAAACCCTCCGGTGGGTGGTATTACATGGGCTGTATCGCCGACCAAGTAAGCTCTCCCGGTGCTGTATCGATCGGCCAGGTAAGCGGCCATTTCCCATGGCCGAATGTCCACGATTTCGACCTTGGTGTCCGTCCGCCCGGCGCCTTTGCGAACCAGTTGTGCGCAAAGCTCCGGCCTGAAGTCCTCTGCTTTTTCACCCTGCTCTGGGCCATACTGCACCGCCATCGACCAGCGGGAGGTCCCTTCCCGAGGAACGAGCGTTCCATTGATGTCCTCAACGAAAACTGACGTGATCCGTCGTCCCTGCAGTTCTGGACTAAGGTCGGTATCGAAAATCACATTGATCCAGTGCTGCAGAGGACCGGGCCCGTGCCGCTCAATGCCAAGTTTGGGACGAATATTACCGTTAGCTCCGTCAGCGACAACTAGATAAGAGGCATACACAACATCTTCTCTGCCTGTGCCACGATCACGGATCACCATTACAAAGAGCTCAACGAAGTCGAGCGGGGCTTCGCGCACTTGAAGGGCTTGCTGGAGTTGCGTCCGATTTATCCACCACAGCGATGAACGCGTCCAGGCACACGTGTTCGTGGCCGCACTGGCGCTACTGTTGGACCGGGCGCTGGAAAAGCAACTGCGCGCTGCCGGGTAGCCCTCTGTCCAGTCCCTTTGCCTGGCACGCTCTGGAAACGGATCCGCTGCGTCGAACTGGAGTTAGGATCTCGCCGCAAACTCTGCGTGACTCGCGGTAATCAAAATGCCCAGCAAGTGCTTCGCATCCTGGGCATCACCCAACTGGACCCGCCCACCCCGAAGAAGGGACAAGAATCGCTCATGTAGTGACCAACCTCAAAACCCGCCCCCTTATCTTCTTGGAGTTACGGGCCATAATGTCAAACATGCGCTAGCTACGGAGTTTCGACGGATGTGCAGCTGGTTGCCCAAAAGGCTGCATGCGATCTAAAGACAGATCGCTGTACGTCGAAGAACGAATGACAGAGGTGTTGAGCGATCTGATGTAGTGTCATCCGCCCTCACGGAGCAGGAGCTCTGGAGCCAACTCGAGGAACAACGTTTGCGTGCTCGGCGTATTGAGGAGCTTATCACTGAGGCCAAACGAAAGCGGTTGCGAGACTCTGGTCGGCCAACTCTCGCAGAGGCAGTGCAGCGAGTTAGCCAGAATGATTCCGGAGCTGGATATGACGTGGCGTCATTTGAGCTGAGTGGCGAACCTCGTCTTATCGAGGTGGAGTCCTCGACCGGCGTTGCCACCAAGTTCTTTTGGTCCGCCAACGAGCGCTTCTGTGCGACTGCAAGCTCAAACTACCGGATATATTTCGTTCCGTTGGCACAGCGTGCGACGAAAGCACCTTTCACTGTAGTCAAATTTTACAACCCCGTCTCACTTATCGCTAGCGGTGCCTTGCTAGACCAGGCTGCCACCTGGCTTGTGTCTGAGGCAGAGAATTGCGACAAATGCGATATAGAGCATGTCAAGCTGTAATGCCTTTTAGGGGGCAGCCGCGAAGGCCGCCCCTTTGTGCAGACGTTTGCAGGGTTATTTGAGGGAATTCGCCGGTCTGCTGGCTTTTGACAAGTGGACCGGCAATGCCGATGGCCGACAGGTCATATTCCACAAGGAACTACACGAGCGGAAGCATAACGCGAAGTTTTATCGACTTTGGCTACTGTTTTAATGCTGGCGAATGGTTTGGCTGCTCTGCTCCTGGCCACTCGCTATCGGATGTTGTGAGGGTTCGCGGTATTCGTACTCAAGCAGTTCCAGCCTAAGGCAGACGTCTCAGCACCTGCTTCAAATCCTCGGCGAGAATCCGGAGAACCAGCATCTCAGCAGTCTGGACGAAGAAATGGCCACCGGGAAACATCCGTACGGAAAAGGATTTTCGCGTCTGCGCCTGCCACGCCGTAATCTCCGAGCGGCTAACTTTGGCATCGTTATTGCCGCCAAATGCCGTGATTGAACATTCCAGAGGCTCCTCGGCAGTATATTGGTAGCTCTCACAGACGGTGAAATCCGCGCGGAGCACAGGGAGCAGCAATTCCATGAGCTCAGCATTCTGCAAAACAGAGTCCGGCGTACCACCGAGCGCGCTCAATTGGTGCCGGAACTCCGGGTCCGGCAGTTGATGGATGGCCGGATGCCGATCCTGCAACTGCGGGGCTCTATGGCCGGAAACGATCATGTGAATCGGACCTGGTATGCAGTGACGGCGCAGTTGGCGGGCTAGTTCGAAGCCGACAAGCGCTCCCATACTATGTCCGAAAAAAGCGAACGGACTGCCTGAACAGGAGGCGATCGCGGGAACCAGCAACTCCAGCAGAGGGGCTAGCGTGGAAAAGAGAGTTCCTCCGCCGTTGCCCTCGTGCCCCGGAAAAAGGACCGAACAAAGTTCGATGACGCGCCGCACGTCCAGTGGCAACTGGTCGAACCAAGAGTTGTATACCGTGATGCCGCCGGCGAACGGAAAACAGATAAGGCGCAGGCGGGCTTCCGGATTCGTCTTGTGGCACTTCACCCACGTCATTGAATGCTAGCCGCTTCGCTCACCGTTCTCTCAGGAATCAAAATTTCGGCCAGCCGAGATGACCAGTCCCGGCATCGATTTTCCGAAGGCTACTCGGCTGCTTCATCGTATTCCATGATTCCGAATACATTCCCTTCGAGATCCTGGCAATACTGAACGTAGCCCAATCCAGGTAAGGCAATTTTCGGCGCCAGAACCTTGCCGCCGGCCTCAGTGATTTTTCTAGCGCAGTCATCGAGAGAGGAAACTTCGATGGTATTGACGGTCGGGTTCCACTCATCGATTCGGTTGACCAGCCCCCCTGAAATTCCCGGGTCGTCGTCGTCTCCAGTGGTAATGTACCAATAATCCGAATCGTCGTCCGCCTTCTCGATTTTCCAGCCGAATACACTCGAATAAAAACTGACACTTGCTGCCAGATCGTCCACACCTATTTCAAAGTGAATAACGTTAGCCATATTTAGGAGTTCAACGCTCGCACAGATGCAAGATCGCGAGCATCGAAGGGGCGATAATCGCAGAGTTCGCGATTACAGTCAAGAGGCTTTCGGCATTTGCCGGCATTTGCCCCCCCACTTCAGTGCCGCATGAAATTCGACTCAGACGCCTAGTTTTCTGTTTACAAGGCAAGGTAAACCGGGCTAGAGTTTTCGCATAAATCTGTTCCAGCGTCCGAAGCCATATCGGCTGTTAGCCAGTGAACTCCCCTATCACATCCGAGAGCGGTGTTGCAGGCCATGTCTATATCTTTCCGGCTTCGTACGCCCAGCGAAGTCTCTGGTTTCTTGACCAAATGGCACCTGGAACTTCGCTGTATAACATGCAAAGCGGGACCCGCATCTCGTCCCCTGTTAACGCGACCGTGCTGGCGCAGGCTCTCAACGAAATTGTGCGCCGTCATGAATCACTTCGCACCGTTTTTCAGGCGGTGGAAGGTGAACCGGTGCAAGTGGTTGCGCCATATCTCAGCCTGGAGTTGCCCGTAACGGACCTTCGGCAGTTGGCGCAGAGCGAACGCGAGGACGAGGCTCTCCGGCTTGCCGCCAAGGAAGCCCAAACTCCCTTTGATCTTTCTAAATGGCCGCTAATACGGACGAGGTTGGTGCGGCTGGGCGCCGAAGATCACATTTTTCTGCTGACGATTCACCACATCGTGTGCGATTTCTGGTCGCTAAGCATAATTCAAAATGAGCTAACCGTCCTTTACGAAGCGTATTCGAACGGTCAGTCTTCTCCGTTGGCGGACATGCCGATCCAGTATGCCGATTTTGCGGAGTGGGAATGGCGTTGGCTGCAGGGACCGACCGGCGCAGCTCACCTCGAGTACTGGAAAAAGCAGCTTGCGGACTTGCCCGCACTGCGGCTGCCCACCGACAGACCCCGTCCCCGCATCCCGACCTTCTCCGGAGCCGAACACGATTCCCCACTGCGGAATGGCTTGTATCGCGGCCTGACACGCCTCAGCCAAAAAGAAAAGGTCACTCTATTCATGACCATGCTGGCCGCATTTCAGGTCCTGCTTCATCGCTACAGCGGACAGGACGACATCGTCATAGGAACGCCGGTGGCCAATCGCAATCGCGCCGAAACGGAGAACCTCGTCGGTTTGTTCGTGAATTCGGTTGTACTGCGGACGGACCTATCCGGAAACCCCTCATTCAGGGACTTACTGGCGCGTGTGCGTGAAGTTACGCTCGATGCATTTGCGCACCAGGAGATGCCTTTCGAGAAACTAGTCTAGACGGGCTTTGGCTTCACATCGAGTACAGCAGTGAGTTGTTCGACCGGGACACTATCGTTCGCATGGAGCAGCACTTCCGGACGTTGTTGGAAGGCATCGTTGCTAATCCGGATCAGCATATCTCCGATTTGCCCCTCCTGGGGGCAGACGAGCGCAAGACATTGCTGGTGGATTGGAACCGCACGGAAGCCGATTATGCTCGTAGCAAGCGTTTTCACGAACTGTTTGAAGAGCAGGCGGAGCGGACTCCTGATGCAGTCGCGCTGCATTTTCGAGGCGCAAAGATTACCTATCGCGAACTGAATGTCCGGGCCAATCGCCTGGGCCAGTATTTACGGGCCCGCGATGTTGGTTCGGAGGTTCTCGTCGCAATCTGCGCTGAACGCTCGATCGAACTGATCGTAGGCTTACTCGCCTCACTGAAAGCTGGCGGAGCCTATCTGCCGCTGGACCCGAACGATCCCCGCGAGCGACTCCGTTTCCTGATGGACGATGCGAGGCCAACCGTAATACTCACCCAGCAGAAGTTCGTGGACCGTATACCACTGCTCCCGTCGGAACGCCTGTCAGTGGATGCGGAAGGGTATCGAGTTGCAACTGCGAGCCACGGAAAGCCGGTTTCCGGAGTGACCCCGCAGAACTTAGCGTATGTGATTTACACCTCAGGATCGACTGGTACGCCCAAGGGAGTAATGGTGCAGTCCCAGGCCGTAACCAATCACTTGCTCTGGATGCAGTCTGCATTCCCCTTGACGGCCACCGATAGGATTTTACAGAAATACCCGTTTACCGTTGACGCGTCAGTATGTGAGATTTTTGGTCCGCTGATAGCCGGTGCCTCGCTGGTGATCGCTGAGCCGGCAGAGCGTTGGGATGTTACGGAATGCATAAGGCTGTTGGCCGAACATCGGATAACGGTTCTCGACGTCCTTCCGTCGATGCTCCAGGTGTTGCTGGAAGAGGAAGAGTTTCGGTCGTGCGGTTCTCTGCGGCGCGTCATTTGTGGCGGTGAGGCGTTGCTTCCCGCGGTGAGGAACCGTTTTTTTGAGCGCATTCAAAATGCAGAGCTTCATAACATCTACGGTCCCACGGAGACTACAATCGGTGCCACCTTCTGGACTTGCACGGCGGAGCAGCAAGCCGACAAAGTTCCGATTGGCCGCCCGATCGCAAACACTCAGGTGTACCTCTTAGATCGCCGGCTCAACCCAGTGCCCATCGGCGTCCGCGGTGAGTTGTGCATTGGCGGTGACGGCGTAGCCCGCGGTTATCTGAACCGTCCCGAATTGACGGCTGAGCGGTTCATCAGTGATCCCTTCTCCGATAAACCGAACGCTCGCATGTATCGAACCGGCGATTTGGCGCGGTACTTGCCTGACGGAAACATAGAATTCATCGGCCGCATTGACCAGCAGGTTAAGATGAGAGGGCATCGGGTCGAGCCATCGGAGATTGAGCACGTGCTGTCCCGCCACACATCCGTAAAAGAGAGCGTGGTTTCCTTCGTCGAAGACGAGGCGGGTCACAAAAAGCTGGTCGCTTGGATCACTCCAACCCCCGATGACCCGGAGTTGTGGCCCTCGGTTGGTGAGTACGACGTGTACGACGAGGTCCTTTACTACGCGATGACCAATGATGAAGGGCGGAATCAGGCGTATCAGTCCGCGATCCAACGCTGCGTTAAGGGAAAGGTCATATTGGATATCGGAACTGGCGCCGACGCAATCCTGTCGCGCTTCTGCGTAGAAGCGGGCGCGGAACGAGTGTACGCGGTCGAATTGCGGGAGGACGCCTGGATTCGCGCCTCCGAATTGGTCGAGAGGACGGAACTGGCGGAGCGCATCACTTTGATTCACGGTGATTCCACGAAGGTTGAACTCCCGGAAAAGGTGGACGTGTGTGTGTCCGAGATCTTGGGAACCATAGGTTCTTCCGAAGGTGTGATCACGGTCCTCAACGACGCGCGGCGATTCCTGAAGGATGGGGGAACCATGATCCCGCGCCGGTGTGTCACGAAATTGGCTGCCGTGTCGCTTCCCGACAATCTTGTGAGCTCGTCCCGGCTGGGTGAACTTCCAGGAGTCTACGTTCGGCGGATCTTCGAAAAGCACGGGCGTCCGTTTGATCTGCGGATGTGTATCAAGAATTTTCCGCTCGGGCACATTCTTTCGCAGCCGCAGGTTTTCGAGGACCTCGATTTCACCGGAATTGTCGAGGACAATTCCGATGGAGAAGTCATGTGCAGGATTAACCGGGATGCGAGACTCGACGGCTTTCTCCTATGGCTGAATCTCTATCCTGGGCAGGAGGAATTACTCGATTCGCTGCACCAGAGACTTAGCTGGTTGCCCGTCTTCCTTCCGGTTTTTTCGCCTGGCGTGGAAGTTTCCTCGGGCGATGTAATTCATGCCAGGTGTTCGCGTCGTATGGGGACCCATGGCATCCTGCCGGATTACGACATCAGCGGCGTTCTTTTTCGAAAGCAAGGAGAGCCTTTGCACTATAGCTTCCAATCGCCAATTTGCACTTCAGACTTTCGAAAAAACGCTTTCTACGAATCTCTGTTTTTGGGCATGGACGGAAAGTTTCTCAACGCACAAATCGATGGTGAGTACCGGCCCGGCCAGTCGGAGGCCGCCGGGCGGGGATTGATTCCGACTCTGCGGCGCAACCTGCAGGAACAGCTTCCGGAATACATGATTCCTTCGTCGTTTATGCTGTTGAACCAATTGCCGCGTACCCCAAGCGGAAAACTCGATCACCGCGCCTTACCGATGCCGGGTCAGGCGCGCGTCGATAGGGTCGGAACCTGCGCTACGGCAGGTTCGGAAGCCGAACAGATCATCGCCAACGTCTGGCGCGAAGTGCTGGGCCTTGAAGAAGTCGATGTCCATGACAATTTCTTCGATCTGGGCGGGGATTCCCTGCTGATCAGCAGTGTGCGAAGTAGGCTGGGGACCCTGCTGGACAAACCGATCTCGATTGTCGATCTATTCCGCTATCCTACGGTGCATTCTCTCGCCAAGTTCGTTGGGGACGGACGGGCGCCCACCGATCTTCTTGCCAGCCTGCAGCGTCGTGCCCTCAAGCAGATCGAAGCAATAGGTCATTTCCGGCAGCAGGCTACGGGCGCTGGACAATGACTACCCCTAGCACCATCGGCGTTTCGGAAAGCGTCGCCGTTATCGGCATGAGCGGCCGATTTCCTAAGGCTAGGAATCTGGAGGAATTCTGGCGAAACCTGCGGGACGGGGTGGAGTGTATTTCATTCTTTTCCGACGAACAACGGATTGAAGCGGGTGCTGATCCGCAGTTGCTACGGGAGCCCAGTTTCGTGAACGCCGGCGCCGTTCTGGAAGAAATGGATCTGTTTGATGCGTCTTTCTTTGGGATTAGCGCCAGAGATGCCGAAATCATGGATCCTCAGCATCGCCTTTTTCTGGAATGCGCCGCCCACAGTCTGGAAGACGCGGGCTATGACCCTGGCACCTATCCTGGCCTCATCGGAGTCTTCGCCGGCGAGAGCATGAGCTCGTACGTTTTTGATTTGTACGCGAACGCCGAACTGGCCGGCAGGCTCGATGATTTCCAGATTGGGGTTGGGAACGAAAAAGACCATTTGGCCACGCAGGCTTCTTACAGGCTCAACCTGCGGGGGCCCAGCATGGCTATCCAGACTGCGTGCTCCACATCGCTGGTTGCGGTTTCGATGGCGTGCCAAAGCCTGCTGAATTACCAGTGCGACATGGCTTTGGCGGGGGGAGTTTCCGCCGACTCCTTGACGGGCAGAGGTTACTACTACCAGCCCGGCGGGATTTTGTCCCCGGATGGACATTGCAGGGTTTTTGATGCCGCCGCGAAGGGGACGGTGCCTGGCAACGGAGTAGGCATCGTGGTTTTGAAGCGACTCTCAGAAGCTGTGGCCGACCGCGATCACATACGTGCCGTGATCAAGGGATTTGCGCTGAACAATGACGGTTCTAATAAGGTAGGCTATACCGCGCCCAGTATTGAGGGCCAGGCGCAAGTGATTGCGATGGCGCAGGCCGTGGCGCGCGTGGAACCGGGTAACATCACCTACATCGAAGCCCACGGTACTGGCACCGAGTTGGGCGATCCCATCGAAATCGACGCACTTCGGCAGGTGTTCCGGAAAGACATCAGCGAGAACCAGCTCTGCGCGATTGGGTCGGTTAAGAGTAGCATCGGTCATCTGGATGCGGCGGCGGGGATTGCCAGTCTTATCAAAACAATCCTGGCGCTGGAACACCAAGCGATACCCCCGAGTCTACATTTCGTGCGATGGAATCCCAAGATTAATTTCGAGAACAGTCCGTTTTACGTCAATACAAAGCTCGCAGCCTGGAAAAACGGCGACGGCCCTCGCCGCGCTGGCGTTAGCTGCTTCGGTATTGGGGGTACGAATGCACATGTCATCCTGGAAGAGGCTCCGAGGCTGGAACGGTCAAGGGAGCCACGCCAGTGCTGCGTCTTGAAGTTATCGGCGCGCTCGAGCGCGGCGCTTGAGGCCATGACCGACAATCTCGCCGACTACCTCAACCAGCATGCGGACGTTGATCTGGGAGACGTGGCGTATACGCTGGGAGTCGGCCGAAGGACATTGAAACACCGGCGCGCAGTAATCTGCAGCAGTCGGGAGCCCGACGATGCTCGAAAGGCGCTAACCGAACGGGATCCACAGAGAGTTTTCTCGGCCGTCTGCGAGCCCAGACAGAAGCCGGTCCTCTTTATGTTCCCAGGGCAGGGAACGCAATATGTGGACATGGCTCTCTCCATTTACCGAATGGAGAAAGCGTTTCGTGAACAAGTGGACGGCTGTGCTGAAATTTTGCGCTGCCACCTGGGGCTCGACCTGCGCGATTTGCTGTATCCGTCGGTGGAGCGCCGCGACGAAGCAGCCAGCTTGTTGACGCGGACGAGGTTCACGCAGCCAGCCCTGTTCACCATCGAATATGCTCTCGCGAAGCTGTGGATGGAATGGGGTATTCGTCCTTCGGCAATGATCGGACACAGCATCGGCGAATATGTGGCTGCATGCCTGTCCGGCGTCTTCTCGCTGGAAGATTCCCTGGCCCTGATTGCCTGGCGAGGGCAGTTGATGGACGAAGTAGCGCGGGGCGCGATGCTGGCCGTTGCTCTTTCGGAACCGGCCGCGCAGCGTTGGCTCTGCGACGAACTTTCGCTGGCCGCGGTAAATGGACCAGCTTCGTGTGTGCTGGCAGGTTCACCCGAAGCAGTGGACCGGGTGGAGGAACAATTGATTCACAGCGGGACGCGTTGCCAGCGCTTACGCACCTCGCACGCATTTCACTCGAAGATGATGGACTCGGTAGTCGGCCCCTTTGTTCAGCGGGTTCGCCCCGTGAGGCGGAACACTCCCCGGATTCCATTTCAATCGAACGTGACGGGGGAATGGATCACCGCTGTGTCGGCCATCGACCCGGCCTACTGGGGAATGCAGTTGCGCGCGACCGTGCGGTTTGCCGACGGCCTCAGCCAGCTTTGTGATACGCACGATGGCGTTCTTCTCGAGGTAGGCCCGGGCCAGACACTGAGCAATTTGGCGCGACAATCCTTGACAGTCGGCACACAGCTCTTTGTGCTTCCTTCCCTATCCTCCGGGAACGATCCGCAGGCGGATGCAAACGCACTATTCGGCGCCTTGGGAAAGCTGTGGCTGCATGGCGTGGAGTTCGACAGGAATGCATTGTATGCGCAGGGGCAGCATCACCGAATTCCGCTGCCCGGGTATCCCTTCGAGCGGCAAAGATACTGGATCGGGTCAACTCAACCTTATCAATCCCACAGTGTCGACGCCGAACTCGACGGGGACCGGAGCATTGAGGACTGGTTTTATTACCCTGCCTGGAAACCTGCCTTACCGGTGCAGGCCGACAAGGACTCAGAGCCGAACAGCAAAACGAAACGTTGGCTGGTATTCGCCGATGCAGATGGAATTGGGATTCAGTTGACTCGAATCCTGCGCGAACGCGGCGAAGACGTCACTAGCGTCGTCATGGCGCATGAATTTGCCTGGTTAGGCACGGATACCTGGGCGATGCGGCCGCAGCAATCAGAGGATTATGAAGCCCTGCTGGGCGAGGTAAAGTCGAAGGGGCTGCCCGACACGATTGTTCATCTTTGGGGCGTAACTCCGCCGGTCGCTCAACAATCGCAGAGTGAACGCTTCGAATGCTGCCAGGAACTAGGCTTCCACAGTGTTGTGCGCCTGGTGCGAGCTCTCGAAAAGCACTATGCCGCTGACCCGATCAGGATCACCGTGGTATCGAGCCAGACTCAGCTGGTCACCGGCAATGAGCCGCTGTGTCCCGACAAGGCAACTGTTCTGGGGGCTTGCACGGTCATCCCGCAGGAATATCCGAATCTGCGTTGCCAGTCACTGGACATCGATCTCAGCGAATTAGAACAACCGAACGACCCAGGTCTGGTGCGAAACCTGGTCACCGAACTCATGGCGGCGCCGTTTGCACCGGTTGTGGCCTGGAGAAGGAACCGACGATGGATACGGGCATTCGAACGCGTTCGTCTTGAGGCGGCGGAAGAAGCGCTAAGACTGCGCCAAGGGGGCGTGTATCTGATTACAGGCGGCCTCGGAAAGATCGGGCTCGTTCTGGCCGGGTACTTGGCGAGATCGGCCAATGCGAAGTTGGTTTTGACAGGGCGCTCAGAATTTCCGCCGCGTCCCGCCTGGCTGCAATGGTTACGAAAGAATCCGGAAGGTGCTACCAGCGCCCGAATCCGGAGATTGCTGGAACTGGAAGAGTCGGGCGCAGAAATCCTCGTGATGAAGGCGGACGCGGCTAATCGCCAAGAAATGCAGCGCCTTTTCGCTGAAATTGAGGCGCGTTTTGGCGCGCTGAATGGAGTGATTCACGGCGCAGGCGATACCGAGGCCACCTCGCCGCTCACACGGACTGGGCCGACCGAAGCTGGGTGCCAGTTCCAGCCGAAAGCGGTGGGATTATTGGTGCTGGATGAATTCTTGCATGGAAGAGACTTGGATTTCGTCCTGCTGCTTTCGTCACTTTCCTCGATTTTGGGAGGCCTGGAGCTTGCGACTTACTCGGCCGCAAACATCTTCCTGGACACCTTCGCCAGCGATCGCAATCGGAACGGTGCCGTTCCCTGGATCAGCGTGAACTGGGATGCCTGGCAGTTTCCCGAAGGAGAGGAAGGCGAGGGCATAGACGATTCCATCTTGCCCAGCGAAGGAGAAGAGGCATTTCGACGCATTCTGGAAAGGGCCCCCCGCCAGGTCGTCGTGTCGGTCACCGATCTCCAAGCTCGTCTGAGTGAGTGGGTCCACATGAAGCGTACCGATCAGGGCGGCAAATCCGCCACCAGGGGTTTGCAGTCATACCACTCGCGGCCGGATCTGACCGTTGCCTATGCTCCGGCGAGATCGGAGCAGGAGTCTGCTTTGGTCGAAATCTGGCAGCAACTTCTCGGAGTGACACCGGTCGGCATCTTCGACAATTTTTTCGAACTGGGGGGCCACTCCCTGCTGGCAATCCAAATGATTTCCCGGATTCGGGAAACGTTTCGTGAAGAATTTCCGGTCCACCGAGTGTTTGCGTCTCCCACGATCGCCGAATTAGCCGGCAGTCTCGCAGAGGCGGGTGACGAGAATGACGAGGCGAAGGCCGCGCAGCTTCTGGACTTGGTGGAACGGCTTTCCGACAGTGAGATTGCAGCCTTGCTCGAATAGAAATGACGGCACCGCGCCAGAGGTGAAAAGATCCAGTGCCTGACCTGTCCAAACGTATCGCGGATCTCCCTCCGGCTAGGCGCGAGGCCTTCGAGCGCCTGCTGAGAAACGAGACTGCGCCGCCGCACCGAGAGCAGGCGCCGCCGAACGCTGAACTAGTGTTTGAAACAGGCTCTTCTCCGGCCGAAATCAAATCAGGCTACAGGCGTTTTTACAACAGTGTTAGCGAGCAGCTGAACACCTCGGTATTCGGGGATTTTGCGTTTTTCCTGAACTACGGGTATGCTCCAGATCACAATCTACAGTACTCGCCAGTACAACTGCCCGACCACTATCTCAATCGGAATTCCGTCAAGCTGGTTCTGGAACTGATTGGTGACTGCGACCTTACGGACAAGAGAATCCTGGATGTTGGGTGCGGCCGCGGGGGGACGGTCTCTGTAATTCACACATACTTTGCCCCCCGAAGTCTGACGGCAATTGACCTGTCGTCCTCGGCGATTACATTTTGCCGCAGCGCGCACCGGCAGACTGGAGCAATCTTCTTGGAAGCGGACGCGGAGGCCTTGCCTTTCGGGGGGGCGACTTTCGACATTGTGACCAACGTGGAGTCGTCCCACAGCTATCCGGATCTCGAAAGGTTCTACAAGGAGGTGTTCCGCGTAATCGCACCTGGCGGCCATTTTTTGTATACGGACGTCTTGCCTGTCGCCCGTATGAAGGAATGCACCCAAATTCTGCAAGGCATTGGATTCTGCGTGCAAATAGTCAGGGACATTACGCCGAATGTACTCCTTTCCTGCGATCAAATCGCCCATGCGCGGCTGGGAGCTTTCGATAAGGATCGCGCTTCAGAAACAATAACGGAGTTCCTGGCCCTCCCAGGCTCCGACGCTTACCAGGAGATGGCGCAAGGCCTATCTATCTACAACATGTTCAAGCTGAAGAAAGGGAATTAGGCCAGTGGCAAGCGAACCTAATGCGCGTCGGGAATCGCTGGAAAAGCGAATCAACGAGCTCACGCCCGAAAAGCGAGCCGCTCTTGAGAAACTATTACGGGAGCGCAGCAGCGACGGTTCGGGCCGGTTCTCGACCATCGCCCGTAGACCTCCGGGAAAGCCCGTACCTCTTTCTTATGCCCAGGAGCGTCTGTGGTTTCTTGACCGACTAATGCCCGGGAACACACTGTATAACCTGAGCTCGGCTTATCGCATTCAGGAAAACGTAAACCCAGCGGTTCTGGAATCCAGCCTGAACGAAATGGTGCGTCGCCACGAGTCTCTGCGAACCACGTTCAGACCCCTGAACGGCGAGCCCTACCAGATCATCGCACCAAGTTACTGGATTCCGCTGCACCTCATGGATCTGCGCTCGATGCCCTCACGGAAACGGGAAGCAGCGGCCAGTAGGTTGACCGCGGAGGAATCGCAACGCCCTTTCGATCTGTCCCGCGGCCCGCTGCTGCGATCCACCCTGGTTCGGATGGACGAAACTGACTACCTTTTTGTCCTCACGATGCACCACATTATTTCGGACGGATGGTCAATGGGGGTTTTCTGGACCGAGCTTTCCGCGATATGGGATGCCTTTGCGAGCGGCCAGCCGTCTCCCTTGCCAGATCTTCGTGTTCAATATGGCGACTTTGCCATCTGGCAGCGGGAATGGCTGCAGGGCGAGGTGCTCGAGAAGCAACTGACGTATTGGAAGAACCAGCTCGCCGGAATGGAAGTGCTCCAGCTTCCCATAGACCGTCCACGGCCGGCCATGCAATCCACCGCAGGGGCAGTTTCCAACTTCAGTCTTCCAGCCGGCCTCGCCGCGGCTCTCCGCAGCATTAGCCAGACAGAGGGAGCCACGTTGTTCATGACGCTGCTGGCAGCTTTTCAGACCCTGCTGTCCCGCTACACAAATCAGCAAGACATTGTCGTCGGCACTTTCCACGCCAACCGCAATCGTACAGAAATAGAACCGCTAATCGGTTTCTTCGTGAATTCCCTGGTGCTCCGCACCGATTTCAGCGGGACCCCCAGTTTTCGTGAGGTACTGCGGCGAGTTCGCAAGTCGACTTTGGATGCATATCGATATTCGGACCTTCCTTTTGCTCGCCTGGTCATGGAGCTCCAGCCGGAGCGGGACCTGAGCCGCAACCCGCTTTTCCAGGTAGCCCTCCAGTTGCTCGAGGGAACGCGCGAGCGGGATGAGGATGCTGGCGCTCCGATCCAAGAAGTGACGCGCCTAACCTCCATTCTGGATCTGACCTGCACCGTATGGGACAGCGGGGCCGGCCTGCATGGGGAGTTTGAATACAACACTGATCTGATGGACGCCACAACCGTCAGCCGAATGGCGACGCATTATCAGGCACTGCTGGAGAGCGTCATCGCCGAACCCGACCGGCCCATCGTGGATCTGCCTTTGCTCTCTGCCGCCGAACGTGCCCAAATTGTTGAGGAATGGAACACCACCCGAGCGGACTACCCGCCCGAGCAAACCGTAGCCACGTTGTTTGAAGCACAAGCGGCGCAGAATGCCGGTGCGACGGCCCTGGTTTGTGGCCAGGAAGAAGTAACTTACGCGGAATTGAATTGCCGCGCCAACCGGCTCGCACATTTTCTGCGGAAGATGGGTGCGGCGCCGGATGTTCCGGTTGGCATCTGCGCAGAACGCTCGACTGAGATGGTGGTGTGCGTGCTGGCCGTACTCAAAGCAGGCGCGGCATACGTTCCGCTGGATCCCGCATATCCCCGAGACCGGCTGGCTCTCATCATGGAAGATGCGGGACTGGGCCTGCTCCTGACGCAGGAATCCTTGCTGCAGCGGCTTCCCCAGCCATCTTGTCCGGCAGTATGTCTCGACCGGGAGTACGCCCCTATAGCTAAGGAGAGCGATCGCAATCCCGAACTGAGTGCAGGACCTTCGAATCTGGCCTATGTGATCTACACTTCCGGCTCGACAGGGCGACCCAAGGGCATCGAAATCTCTCACCATGCTGTTTGCAATTTTTTGCAATCCACACAACATGCACCAGGGATGTCGAGCAAGGATGTCATCATCGCGATCACGACCCTTTCCTTCGATATCGCTGCCGTCGAACTCCTGCTTCCTCTAACGGTAGGAGCACTCATTGCGGTGGCGAGTGCGGACGTGGGCCGCGATGCGCATTTTCTAAAGAAAGAAATCGCCGCTCGCCATCCGACCGTTTTGCAAGGCACCCCGGCAACATGGCGCATGCTCATCGACGCGGGTTGGGAAGGGGACTCCGGGCTGCGAGTCTTTTCCACCGGAGAAGAACTGCCGCGCGAGCTGGCCGCCGAACTGCAATCGCGGAGCGCCGAAGTTTGGAACCTTTACGGGCCGACTGAGACAACCATCTGGGCTACCGCAAGAAAACTGGGGCCAGGAGAAGAGGGCACCGGACCCGCGACAATCCCCATCGGGCGCCCGCTTCGAAACGTTCAAACGTACATTGTCGATCGTAACTTGCAGCCGGTTCCGACAGGAGTTTCCGGCGAACTGCTCATCGGCGGCGTCTGCCTGGCTCGTGGCTATCGCAACCTTCCGGAGTTGACGACCGAGAAGTTCATTCCCAACCCTTTCAGCAGCCAGCCAGGGGAGCGCGTTTACAGAACCGGCGATTCGGCTCGATACCTGGACAATGGCGACATCGAGTTCCTTGGTCGTCTGGATCGCCAGGTCAAGATTCGCGGCTTCCGCATCGAGCCCGGAGAAATCGAAGCGGTCCTGGCGCAAAATGCCGCCATACAGCAGGCTCGGGTCGTGCTTCACGTCGACCACATTGGAGAAAAGCGCCTGGTGGCTTACGTCGTCCGCAGCGCAAATTCCGACGGTCAAGCGGAGCAGGGTGCGCCCGGCCGCAACACGGACCAGATCAAACGGTGGCAGGAGGTGTGGGACGAAACATATCGTCGGCAGCCGACGCACGAGGACCCCGCATTCAACCTGAGTGGTTGGAACAGCAATTACACCGGCATGCCCTTTCCCGTCGAAGAAATGAAGGAATGGGTGGACCAGGCGGCTGCGAAGGTCCTCGCCCTAAAACCGCAGAAGGTATTGGAGATTGGCAGCGGCTCCGGACTGCTTCTATTTCGGGTGGCGCCGCACACGACCCACTACTGCGGAACGGATATTTCCTCGGCGGCTCTAGAATATGTGGCGCAGCATTTAAATGATTGCGCCCTGAAGAACGTGACTTTGCTCAGGCGCTCTGCCGATGACTTTCGTGAACTTGAGCCGGGCAGCTTCGACACCGTCGTTCTCAATTCCGTGGTGCAGTATTTTCCGAGCATCGATTATGCGATTCGGGTACTGGAAGGAGCGATGCGCGTGCTCCGTCCAGGTGGGCGCATTTTCCTCGGAGACGTGCGGAGTCTGCCGTTGCAGGCAGCATTTCACTCGTCGGTAGAGTTGCATCGTGCGCCCGCCTCCGTTTCCGTTGCCCAACTGCGGCAGCGGATTCAAAAACGCGAAACGGAGGAGGAGCAGCTGGTAATCGATCCTGCTTTTTTCTTCGCGCTGCGTCGTCTGTTTCCGCGTATCAGCAACATTCAGGTCGAGCCTAAGCGGGGCCGGTACTCGAATGAACTCACCAAGTTCCGCTACGAAGTCACCCTGGAATTGGATGCGGAGCGCTCTGAATCCGGAAGCTCGGTCTGGCTGGACTGGACGAAGGACCACTTGAACGTGCCCTCACTCCGGCAGGTTCTGCGTGAAACAAAGCCCGACAGTCTCGGTGTTTCCGAAATACCGAATGTTCGTCTCACGTCGGAGATCGGGGCCCGCGAACTTCTGGAGACCGCCCACGGCCTGGACATGGTCGCGGACATTCGAAACAGGCTGGAGAGCTTTCCGCAGACAGGTGTGGACCTCGAGACCCTGTGGGCGTTGGAGAGTGAGGAATCTTACGCGGTTCATCTGCGCTGGTCGGGGCCCGGGGCCGATCATTGCTGCGATGCTCTGCTACTTCGCCGAAAGGAAGGTTCAGCCAACGGCGTCAGCCCAGTCCCCTCGGGACGGTCATTCGATGACAGCGGAAAACCCTGGACTGCTTATGCAAACGACCCAGTGATGGGAATACGCGCCCAAAGCCTGGGGCCGGAACTTCGCCGCTTCCTGCAGACCAAACTGCCGGATCACATGATACCGGCAACGTTCGTGACGCTCGACTCTTTGCCCCTTACACCGAGCCGCAAAGTCGACCTGGGAGCGTTGCCGCCACCCGATTGGTCCCGCCCCGTAATTCGCGAATCGTACGTAGTTCCTAGAACCTCGACTGAGGAAAAGGTGGCCGGCATCTGGGCACAACTGCTTGGGGTCAAGCGGGTCGGCGCCTATGACAATTTTTTCGAATTGGGCGGCCACTCTCTGTTGGCGATTCGAGTGTTGTCGCGGTTGCGCGAGGCCTTTGACGTAGACGTGTCGCTGCGGGCGTTTTTTGAAGCGCCCACCATCGCCGGTCTGGCGGAGTTGATCGAGCAGGCGCGGGGGCGCGGCGAAAAGGATCAGAGTGGACGGATTGTCCGAATTTCGCGAGAGGCGCATACCGCCACCCTCCTGCCAGGCGGACTAGTGAGCCTCGGGGACCTGGCGAAAGGCCGGCGCGGGCCAACCAAGATAGACTATACGGAACAGGCCGGTTCAGGCAGGCCTGCCTAATGCAGAACTGGCGATGGCTAAGAAACGAGAAGATATCGCGATCATCGGAATGAGCGGGCGCTTTCCCGGCGCCCCGACCATCGATGCCTTCTGGGAGAACCTTCGCGACGGTGTCGAGTCGATCCGATCGTTCTCCGCCGCGGAACTGCAAGCGTCGGGTATAGATCCGTGCGTATTGGAGAACCCCGCTTATGTGCCGGCTGGCAGCATTCTCGAAGATATTGACCTGTTTGATGCCCCGTTCTTCGGATACAGTCCTAGGGAAGCCGAGAGCCTGGATCCCCAGCAGCGCATATTCCTCGAAACTGCCTGGCACGCGCTCGAGAATGCCGGTTACGAATCTGAAAACTACCCAGGCGTCATCGGAGTATACGCGGGGTGCGCTGCCAGCAGTTACTTGGACCATCTCCACAACAATCCCGAGTTTATGGCGCTGCTCGGGTACCTTCAAGTCTACATTGGAAATGAGAAGGACTACCTTTCCACGCGCGTGTCTTACAAGCTCAATCTGAAGGGGCCGAGCTTCAGTGTGCAGACCGCGTGTTCCACGTCATTATTGGCGGTGACCTTGGCCTCCGACGCCTTGCTGAGTCGCCAGTGCGATATGGCACTGGCCGGAGGTGTCTGCATAAGAGTGCCGCAAACCGGCGGCTATTATTTCGAGCCGGGTGGCATCCTTTCTCCGGATGGGCACTGCCGAGTGTTCGATGAGCGCGCCCAGGGAGTTGTGTTTGGCAACGGCGTGGGATTAGTGGTGCTGAAGCGCCTGAGCGACGCCATCGCTGATGGTGACACGATCGATGCCGTCGTAAGGGGATGGGCAGTTAATAATGACGGCTCCGCGAAAGAGAGTTTTACCGCGCCAGGCCTCCAGGGCCAGGCTGACGTGATTGCACGCGCCCAGAGGCGCGCAGGAGTCAGTCCCCGAAGCATCACGTATGTGGAAGCACACGGCACCGGCACACTAGTGGGCGACCCTATTGAAATCGCCGCCCTCACTCAAGCCTTTCGAACCCGCACCCGAGCAAAACATTTCTGCGCGATTGGATCAGCTAAAACCAACGTTGGACATCTGGATCCCGCCGCAGGCGTCGCCAGTCTCGTCAAGACCGTCCTTGCTCTGCGGAACAAGCAGATTCCCGCCAGCCTGAACTGCGCAACTCCGAACCCGAGAATCGATTTCCCAAACAGTCCTTTTTACGTAAACACCAGCTTGCAAGAATGGCGGGCTGGCAGGGGACCGCGTCGCGCCGGCATCAGCGCATTCGGCATCGGAGGCACGAATGTCCACCTGGTCCTGGAGGAGGCCCCCCCAACGAAAACTGCGGAAAGCGCGCGTCCGCATCAACTGCTGGTGCTCTCCGCACGCAGCCGCCCCGCGCTTGATGCCCTGACCTCCAACCTGGTGGAACACGTCTACCTCAACCCTGGACTTGCGCCGGCCGATGTTGCCTACACCTGTCAGGTCGGGCGACGAGCCTTCAATCACCGCCGGGCGCTCGTATTCCGGGATCGCGATAACCTCTTGGAAACGTTGATGGCGAGAGATAACAAACGAGTGCTCACATCCGCAGAGACTCCGAAGCAGCGCTCTATCGCCTTCATGTTTTCCGGCCAGGGCTCGCAATACTTGAACATGGCGGCGGGTATTTACCAAACTGAGCCGCTGTTCCGCAGACACATGGATTCCTGCGCGGATCTTCTGAAGCCACGGATTGGTTTGGATCTGCGCCAGCTGCTATATGCCGTGGGAGAGCAGGACGAATCGTCCGGTTCTCCCCTGAACCAGACTTGGTTAACCCAGCCCGCGCTGTTCGCTACCGAGTATGCTCTGGCCAAGTTGTGGACGGAATGGGGAATACGCCCCGATGCAATGATTGGCCACAGCATCGGAGAATACACCGCGGCTTGCTTGGCCGGAGTGTTTTCGCTCGAGGACGCGGTGGCACTGGTCGCGGAGCGGGGCCGCCTGATGCAGGAGGTCCCTGCTGGAAGCATGCTCGCCGTGCCGCTGCCCGAAGGCGAGGTGGAAGCTTTTCTGGATCAGGAACTCGACTTAGCCGCAGTCAATGAAGTGTCCTCGTGCGTGGTTTCGGGTCCTACAGCAGCGATTGCGAAACTGCACTCAACTCTTTCGAACCGAGGCCTTAACTGCAGGCTCTTGCATACCTCGCACGCGTTTCATTCGAGGATGATGGATCCGGTAGTGAAAGCCTTCACACCCGAAGTCGCCAAAGCCCGTTTGCGAAAACCCGATATGCTGTGGATCTCCAATGTGACTGGTGATTGGATCAAGGAATCGGAAGCGACGGATCCCGAATATTGGGGACGCCACCTCCGGCAGCGCGTGCGGTTCGCCGAAGGGCTGCAACTTCTGCTGCGAGACCCGGAGCGCATATTGCTGGAAGTGGGTCCCGGTTCCAGCCTGACTACGTTCGCGCGGCGAAACCCTGCCAGGTCGGCGCGGCACGTTGTCGTCTCGTCCGTACGACACCCCGAGGAGCCTCAGGCCGACACGGCATTCCTGCTCAACTCATTGGCCCGGCTCTGGCTGTCCGGTGCAAGCGTGAATTGGACCGCTGTGCATGCTCCCGAACCTCGTCATCACGTCCACCTCCCCGGCTATCCATTCGAAAGGCAGCGATATTGGGCCGAGCTTCCCGAGGCTGGCGAGAGCGCGCCAACGGCTATTCCCAAGAAACCTGATATTGCTGATTGGTTCTATGTTCCGTCTTGGGCGTACGCAGTTTCAGCGGGGGCGAGCCGCGCAGAAAGCAACTCGACCTGGCTCATATTTGAAGATGACCTTGGCATTGGCAGGCGCCTTGCGGACCGACTCCGCCAAAGCGGTAATCATGTTGTAACGGTACACCGCTCGCGCGAGTATTCGAGGATCGGGCCAAATGCTTACGCGATCGACCCTGGTCAATCCGTCCACTACGTCACGCTTCTCGATGAACTGCGTGGTTCGAAACGGCTCCCGGACAGGCTTCTTCACCTGTGGAGCGTCGAACCCCTGAACGAGACGCGCTCCGAGCTGGAACAGTTCGACCTTTGCCAAACCCTCGGTTTTTATAGCCTGGCGTATTTCGTGCGTGCATTGGTTAAAGTGAATATCAACGCGGCTGTCGAGATCGGCGTGGTGTCTAGTGGCGTGCATGCGGTCACTGGGGAAGAGTGGCTCTGCCCCGCCCGTGCCACGTTGATCGCGGCTTGCAAAACAATTTCGCAGGAGTACCCAAATCTCGTCTGCCGGAATATCGACGTCCTCCCGGTAGAGGCGCGCTCGAGAGCTGGCGAGAAGCTGGTGGACGACCTTATCGGGGAACTCTCGGAAGATTCCGCCGATTCGGTGGTCGCGTACCGGGGAGGACAGCGGTGGGTACAGACATATGAGCCGCAGCGGCTGGAGGAACCTGCGGATTCTGCTTCGACGCTTCGCCGGAAGGGTGTTTACCTCATCACAGGTGGCCTGGGCGGTATTGGCCTGGCGCTTGCGGAACAGCTGGCATGGAGTGTTCGGGCCAGGCTTGCGCTGTTGGGGCGCTCTCCCTTCCCCCAGAAGCAGGAATGGTACAAGTGGTTGCGGACCCACAACTCGGACGATGAGACGAGCATTCGGATACTCCGCCTTCAGGAAATCGAAAAGCTGGGATCCGAAGTACTGGTTGTAAGAGCGGATGTAGCGGATGCCTCGCAAATGCGGAACGCGATCGAACAGACTTATGCACACTTCGGCGTTCTTCACGGCGTAATCCATGGGGCTGGCAACGTCACGTCCGATGGATTTTTTGGGGTCGATCAGGTTGATCCGGTTTTGTGTGAACGGCAGTTCCAGTCGAAAGTCCGCGGCCTTGTCGTTCTAGAACAGTCGCTCCGGAACAAGGCTCTGGATTTTGTCGCACTGCTGTCCTCGGTGTCATCCGTTCTTGCTGGGCTGGGTTACATAGCTTACGCGGCCGCAAATCTTTTTATGGATGCGTTCGCTCAGAAATACAACCGCTCCAGCAGTTATCCGTGGATAAGCATCAACTGGGATACCTGGGATCTCTGGCCCGCTGACGAAAACGATTCGACGAGTCTAACAATGCGGGTTGAAGAAGGGGTAGAGGCGTTCCGGCGCATCGCGTCTTATCCCTTGCTGCCCCAGATTGTGGTGTCTACCGGCGACCTGCGCGCTCGCATGGACCAGTGGGTCAACTTACGGAACCTGCGGAACTCTCGAAAGGCGGCAGACAAGCAGCGGGCTCTGTTGCATTCAAGACCTGAACTGGCGAATCCTTGCATTGCTCCGCGCAACGATCTGGAGAAGTCCATCGCCGAAGTTTGGCAACAGACGCTTGGAGTTACCCAGATCGGTGTTCTCGATAATTTCTTTACGGATTTGAACGGAAGCTCTTTACTCGCTACCCAACTCGTATCCCAGCTGCGCAGCAGACTGCAGGTAGAGCTGCCCCTGCGTCAATTCTTCCAGGGGCCGACAATTGCGGACCTCGCTGCCGTGATTGAACCGCAAGCCGAAAGTCAGCTTGAAACGCCCAAACATCGCACACTGTCGGCTGATCAAAGACTATGCGCGCCTACGGGGTAGTTGGTAACGTGGACCAGAAAATCACAGACAATGCCGCTCTGAACTCTTCTGCGGACGCGCAGCCCGGGAGACGTCGGGAAACCACTTCCGACAACGTAGCCGATCCTCTGTTCATCCTCGCACCTCCTCGATCGTTTTCGTCGGTTGTGTCTTCCATGCTAGGGCAGCACCCCCAAATGCACGGCCTGCCGGAGACGCATTTGTTCGGGGATGAAACCATTGCAATGTGGTCGGGACGCTCTTCACAGGCCGAATATCCAATGGCAGATGGTCTTCTGCGAGCGATAGCCCAGATATTTTTCAAAGAGCAGACAGAAAGTAGTGTCAGGCTGGCGGCTGGATGGCTGAGACGCAGGTCAACTTCCACGTCGGGCATGATCTTAGAGGAGTTGGCATCCGCAATTTATCCATCGATTCTCATTGAAAAAAGTCCAAGCACCGTCCATACCGTCGATTCCATGCACCGAGTACGCCGGTTTTTTCCCCAAGCTAAGTTCATTCATCTTGTGCGTCACCCAAGAGGTCACAGCGAGTCGGTATTGAAGTACGTTGACGAACTCGCCAGGCTCGGGCCGGTCCCAGGATGGCTTACCTGTCTGGCCTCGTTCCCGTACTCATCCGCCGCGGAAGAAGCCGGCTCGCCGCACTCGTTAGTGGACCCGCAGCGAGGTTGGTACGTTCTCAACGCAAATATCGTGCTCTTTCTGGAGTCAATTCCGAGCGATCAGTGGATGATGATCCGAGGCGAAGACTTGCTGTCGGATCTGCACCGGGGCCTTCAGCAAATCGCGAGTTGGATGGGGTTGCGCACCGATAACGACGCCATTGAGGAAATGAAACATCCCGAACGCTCGCCGTATGCCTGTTTTGGACCCCCGGGCGCCCGTTTCGGCAACGACATTCTGTTCCTGCAGAGTCCTGCAGCACGCCCGCCACGAGCAGAGCCATACAGTCTGGAAGGACCGCTTGGCTGGCGCCTGGATGGAGCCGGGTTCTTGCCGGAGGTCAAAGAGTTGGCCCTACACTTTGGTTATCGGTGAGTGCCGTGCAAGAAGAAGACAACCGACAAAACGGAATTGATGTGAGCGAGGCGAAGCTAATGATCCCCCCTGACGATGAGTTGACTGCTGCCGCAGTTTTCGAAAAGCGATCCGGCGTCGACTCAAGCCTGAACGTTCAAGCTCTCTTCCTGCTCGCGCCGCCGCGTTCGTACTCTTCACTCGCCTGCGCAATGCTCGGCCAGCACCCTCAGCTCTACGGACTTCCAGAGACACATCTGTTCAGTGCGGAGATCATGGCGCAGTGGTGGGAAATCTCCTCCCAGGCGAAATTCAATATGGCGGATGGCCTTCTCCGTGCCGTGGCTCAGTTGTACTACGGAGACCAAAGCGAAGGCGCTGTAAGATCAGCTTCCGGATGGCTGAGACGAAGGTCTCATTTCACCACCGGTCTTGTGTTTGAGGGACTGGCCGAAAGGGTTCAGCCCTCCGTTTTGGTCGAGAAGAGCCCCAGTCTGGTTACACGCCCCGAGGCCATGCAACGCGCATTGGCTATGTTTCCCCGATCCAGGTTCATCCATGTAGTCCAGCACCCGAGAGGCTATGGTGAGTCCCTTATGAAGGCGATTCGGGATGCGGAAAAGCACGGCCCCGTTCCATATTGGATGCTGCACCTCGCCTCCTTTCCCGGTCCCTCCGCTAGCGAAGATGGGGCGCCCCACGACGTTCCGGGATTGGACCCACAGCGAGCCTGGTACGTTCTAAACATAAATGTGTGTGAGTTCCTCAAGGTTGTCCCCGACGAACAGAAGATGTTCATCCGTGGCGAAGATTTGCTGACCGACTCGGACCAGACCTTGCGGCGAATTGCTGGCTGGCTGGAAATCCGAACGGATGGTGAGGCTCTGGATGAAATGAAACATCCAGAGCGTTCGCCGTATGCCTCTCTCGGGCCGCCGAGTGCCCGCTGTGGCAGTGATTTTTCGCTGGGAACTAGTACTTCTGGGACAACACTAAGGGAGACGCTGTCATTGGAAGGTGCACTCAGTTGGCGAGAAGACGGGCATGGATTTCTGCCGAAGGTGAAGGAGCTTGCCCGTCAGTTTGGCTACGAATAAGGCGTTCTGTTTGCCTTGCAGGCTGGCTTGCCACGATGGTCGGTCCGCGAACGCCGGAAATGTTATGGTGCTGCGATGTCTGCTCCCAGAATGAACGGTCCTGAGACTCCTCTATTTCTACTCGCCCCTCCGCGTTCCTTCACCTCAATTGTATGCGCGATGCTCGGGCAGCACCCAGATATGTATGGATTTCCGGAGACGCAGCTTTTTGTTTCCGAGACTTTGTTGGAACAGTGGGGCGGCAAGCTGCAGGCAAAACCCACGATGAAACATGGTCTACTGCGAACCGTGGCCGAACTCTATTTTGGCGGGCAAACTGAGGCTACTATCAATCTGGCGAGCGGCTGGCTGCGGCGCCGGGCCCACTTCAACACGGGCCATTTGTTCGAGTTGCTCGTTGAACGAGTCAGCCCACGAATGCCCGTAGAGAAGAGTCCAAATGTCGTCTATCACATCGGCTCTTTACGCAGAATGCTCCGTTTCTTTCCCCACTCCAGGTTTATCCACCTCTTACGCCACCCAAAAGGCCACGGTGAGTCGAACGTAGCCTTTTGTAAGAAGATCACTGCGCTAGGTGGACGTCCGCATCCCTGGATGTTTAGCTCCTTCTTGCACTCACCGGACGCCGGCAACAGATGCGCAAAATTAGTTCGCACAGGAGTCTTGGACCCGCAACACGGTTGGTATGTGCATAACTTGAACATCCTGAAATTCCTTGAATATGTGCCTGGCAAACAACAGATGCGTATTCGGGGCGAGGACTTGCTGGCCAACCCTGATGGAATTCTCAGAGAAATTGCAGATTGGCTTGGTTTGCGCTCCGACGAGAAAGCTGTCGCGGACATGAAGCACCCTGAGCGGTCGCCCTATGCATTCATCGGTCCGCCGGGCGCGCGCTGGGGCAACAGTGACTTCTTTTTGAAAGATCCGGAGCTCCGCTCGGACCGGCTGAAACCTCAGAGTTTGGAAGGAACGCCCAGCTGGCTGGACAGTGGCCAGCAATTATTGCCGGAGGTGAAGGAATTGGCACGACAGTTTGGGTACAACTGAGAATTACCCACGGACCATTATCCACCTGGTTTTGGTTGGACACAATTCACGGTCCAGGGTCTCATGGGCAGCGAGCAGTTCAGGCGTCGGTAATGGAGCAGGTATTTAGCCGTGACCCTTGCCGTCGCAGCGTTTCCTGAGATATCTTGCAGCTCCCGTAGGGTTGTCGGGGGTAGACGTCTTGAGCGGCAAACATGTGGACAAAGCGCCGGAAGAGCAGATAGTAATGGGGAGCGGGGTTCATTTGCTCGTGATACTAGCACCTCCGCGCTGCTTTACTACCTTGGTGTCGGCCATGTTGGGACACCACCCGCAAATGTATGGTTTGCCGGAGACGTATCTCTTTACTGCCCAAACCATCGGAGAATGGTGGCTTGCCCATCGGGGAACCGACCGCATCGATGGCCTCTTGCGAGCAGTTGCCGAGATCATCTTGGGGGCTCAAACTGAGGCCACAATCGAACTGGCGCGGCAATGGCTTCTAAAGCGTTCAGATCAAAGTACCGCCAGCATTCTCCGGGCGCTGGCATATGAGGTCGCACCCCTAATCCTGGTGGAGAAGACGCCGC